>Ga0155276_130_pt1 | contig 31235 bp, 25 predicted proteins | sample RifCSPhighO2_02_FD_106244 | JGI IMG/M metagenome (GOLD analysis project Ga0155276, IMG submission 106244) | Omnitrophica bacterium RIFCSPHIGHO2_02_FULL_51_18 | reverse complement strand
GAATTGGATTGGCATGATCAAAAAAATGATTAAACAGTGGTTCCACGACCGGTTTGACGTGGAGGGCTTGAAGAAGCCGCTTGAGAAGCAGCTCACGAAACCGTTGCCACAGCACATCAGTTGGTTTCATACGCTCGGCAGTATGTCTCTTTTTCTTTTTGTGAGTCAAGTGTTGACCGGGATGTTGCTCCTTTTCTACTACCGGCCGACCGTGGATGAGGCGTTCGAGAGCGTGAAATACATCATGACGGTGGCTAACAAAGGGTGGTTGTATCGTCAGATTCACGCCTGGGGCGCGAATCTCATGATCGCGATAGTTTTCCTGCACATGTTGAGAACGTTTGTAACGGGCTCTTTCAAAAGGCCGAGAGAATTGACCTGGGTCGTGGGCGTGCTCTTATTTATAATGACGTGCATTTTTGGATTTACGGGGTACTTGCTCCCTTGGAACCAGCTGGCCTATTGGGCCACGACCGTGGGGACCGAGGTGGCGGGAGCCGTGCCGTTTATTGGTGAGTTTACAAAGACGATGCTGCGGGGCGGCTCGTCGGTTGGCGGCGAGACCCTTTCCCGATTTTTCGTTTGCCATGTGATTCTTCTTCCTTGGGCGCTTTTTTTCCTGATCCTGTTCCATCTTTTTCTCGTCCGTTACCAGGGGATGTCCACGATGGAGGCGGTCGGCGAGGAAAAAGAGGACAAAGATCCTAAAGAAGCAGTACCCTTTTTTCCCGATCATGTTTTAAAAGAGGGAGTCGTTTGGTTCTTCATGATGGGACTCCTGGTGACACTGTCGGTTTTGTCACCGTTTGATCTGGGAGAGAAAGCCGATCCTCTCTCGACACCCCACGCGATTAAGCCGGAGTGGTACTTTTTGCCGCTTTATCACGTTTTGAAGTATTTTCCAAAACTGGTGGGGATCTTTGTCGTTTCGCTCGCGCCGGCTTTTCTTATTCTTTGGCCATTTTTTGACAGAAGTAAAGAACGACACCCCCTCAAGAGGCCCATTTCCATTACGATAGGTATTTTGGTCATCCTGTCGCTTTTATTTTTCGGTATACTGGGATACGTGTCCGAATCAAAACAAACTATTTTCGGGAAGGTCTACGAATTTGATATTTATGGAATACCGCATCAGGTATTGAACCATCCGTCATCCTGAGCGCAGCGAAGGATCTAGCTTGAGGAGGGTGCTTTATGGAAAGAAAAAAGATAGGGATCTTGACCATTGGTGTTTTCACCGTATTTTTCTGGGCAGGTTTTGTCTTGGCCGCCCCACCCGAGCATGAATTTGTCGGGGCCAAGAAGTGCGCGATGTGCCACAAAAAGCCCGAGACCGGCGAACAGTATGGGATTTGGCTTGAGACAAAGCACGCGAAGGCTCTCGAAAGTCTCGGCACGCCCGAGGCGAAGGAAGTTGCCGCGAAACTGAGCATCGACGACCCAAAAACAAGCGGAAAATGCCTCAAGTGCCACTCCACGGCCTATTGGTTTTCCGAAGCAAAGGTGACGGATACGATCCCGGTAGAGGAGGGTGTGTCCTGTGAATCCTGCCACGGCGCCGGAAAAGACTATATGAAAAAGAGTATTATGCAGGAGCGAGAGCAAGCCGTGGCCAATGGACTTATGATTCCCGACGAATCCACCTGTGTGAAATGCCACAATAGCGAAGCACCTACTTTCAAGGGCTTTGATTTCAAGGAGAAGTGGGAAAAGATCAAGCACCCCACTCCTAAGTAACTTCAAGAAATCATGTCTCTTACGTCATCCTGAGGACCCTGAGCCCATTCGCTTCGCTCAGGGTAAACTCCGCGAAGGGGCCGAAGGATGCGGGCTCAGAATGACGGTTTGGAGTGGGTTCGTCAGAAACACGTAAATTTAATGAGATATGAATAAAGACAAAAAGTTCTCGTACTTATTCTATAACGCCGTTACTTACGCCGGCGTGATGCTGAGCCTCGTTGTGGGCGCCGTCGAGGTCTTCCTTTTTGCCATGGATTTTTTCGGCAAGAGCCGGAACCCGTATCTTGGGCTGATTACCTACCTGTTTCTCCCGGGCCTTCTTATCCTGGGCCTTCTTTTGATTCCCGCGGGTGTCTTGTGGAAACAAAGCCGGATCAAGCGGGGACTGCCGACGATTGAACTGAGGCGTTTTCGTATTGATCTGTCTTTGTCGCACCACCGGAACGCGCTTTTGGTTTTTATCATCGGCACGGCACTCTTGATTCTCATGTCACTCGTCGGTTCGTACAGGGCGTTTCACTATACGGAATCCGTGCAGTTTTGCGGCGTGGTCTGTCATCAGGTGATGAACCCCGAGCGCACCGCGTATCTAAAATCACCTCATGGAAAAATCAAGTGCGTCGAGTGCCATATAGGGGAGGGCGCCGATTGGTATGTGCGTTCGAAGCTGTCAGGGGCGCGGCAGGTGATCCGGACACTTTCCAATTCCTATGAGCGGCCCATCAAGACGCCCGTTCACAATCTTCGGCCCGCCGAGGAGACATGCAAACAATGCCACTGGCCTGGCAAGTTCTTCGGCACGATGGATTTTAAACGCACCTACTATCTGACGGAAGAAGGCAGTAGGCCTTGGCAGATCCGTATGCTTCTCAATGTGGGCGGCGGCGACCATCAGAGCTATGGCGTGCATGCGCACATGAACGTGGACCACGATATCTACTACGCGGCGGAAGACGAAAAGAGGCAGAAGATCACGTGGGTCAAGTCCGTCGGTAAAAATGGGAACGAAACCGTGTTTACGGCGCCGGATTCCCGATGGAAGGATTCGCCGCCTTCGGAAGCGGAGATCCGTAAAATGGATTGCATCGACTGCCACAACCGGCCGACCCATCAGTTTTCGCCTCCCTACCGTTTCATGAACGACGCGCTGCAGTACGGCGTCATCGACGCCTCGATCCCAAAGATCAAGGAAAAGTCTCTTGAGCTTCTTTCAAAAGAATACAAGAGCGCGGGCGAGGCCCGACACTCCATCGAGAAGGCGCTTAAAGAATATTACGAGAGTGATCACCCGGAATATTACGCGGCTAACCGCGCGGCGGTGGAAAGCGCCGCGCGCGAAATCATCAAGCTTTTCGAGAGCAATATCTTCCCGGAGATGAAGACCCGTTGGGACACGCATCCCGACAATATAGGTCATCTGGTCACGCCCGGCTGTTTTCGGTGCCATGACGGGGAACATCGATCGGCAAAAGGCAAGATCATCTCAAGAGATTGCAGGTCTTGCCATCTGATTGTGGAGCAAGGCCCCATGGGCAGCCTTGAAAAGAATATAGAGGGTCTTGATTTTCAGCACCCGCCGGGAGGCGACGAATGGAAAGAGATGAATTGCGCGGATTGCCACACGGGAGGCGCGTGAAAGAGAGAAGTCAGAGGACAGAAAACAGAAGGCAGAAAAGAGAAGATAGAGGACTGAGGCGAGAATGGATAATAAATTTAACTTTAATGAGAGGCCGTTTTTAGTAATTTGGGAAACGACGCACGCCTGTGACTTGGCGTGCGTGCATTGCCGCGCCGAGGCGTCGCCCGACGCCGACCCGGAAGAGCTCACCACCTGGCAGGGCTTCAAGCTGATTCAGGATGTGAAAGACATGCGCACGCCGATTTTGATTTTTAGCGGTGGAGACCCCCTAAAACGAAAAGATTTGCCGCAGTTCATCCGCTTTGCGAAGTCGAAGGCCTTGAGAACGGGCGCGATCCCGGCCGCGACGGCGCTCTTGACGCATGAAAAGATAAAGCTTCTTAAAGATAGCGGCCTGGATCAGATCGCGTTCAGCCTGGATGCCGCGTCGGCGGCTGAGCATGACGCGTTTCGCCGGGTGAGCGGTGTGTTTGACAGGACATTGGACAGCGTTCAATACGCCAATCAAATCGGGTTGCCGGTCCAGATCAATTCGCTGGTGAATATCCACAACACCGAGAAACTGGACGAATTGGTCGGTCTTGTCGAAAACCTCAAGATCGTATTTTGGGAAGTGTTCTTTCTGGTGCCGATGGGTCGCGGCAAGGAGCTTCCCCTGATTTCGGCCTCCAAATTTGACGAAGCGTTCGAGAAAATTTACGGGCTGTCCCGGCGCGCTAACTTTATCATCAAAGTCACCGAAGCGCCCCATTACAGGCAGTTTGTCCACCGAAAAGGGGGTCAGCAGCGAAAAAGTGGGGGACTGACCCCCATGACGATGCCCGCGGAACTTAAACGCCCCGTGGGGCCCGGAGGCACGATCGGACACGCGCCCAGCGGAGTGAATTCCGGAAAGGGCTTTCTTTTTGTTTCCTATAAGGGTGATGTGTATCCCAGTGGTTTTTTGCCGATCAAAGTCGGCAGCGTGAAGGATCAAAACCTCGCGGCCATTTACAGGGAATCGCCTGTTTTGCGGGAATTGCGGGACCCTAACCTATTAAAAGGCAAATGCGGGGTTTGCGAATACAGAGAAATCTGCGGAGGGTCCCGGTCCCGCGCCTGGGCGCTCACAGGTGACTATCTGGCGGAAGACTCAAGCTGTTCTTATGAACCGGTTTTGCAAAGCTAGTTACGCATTTGCGTTCTTATTTGCCGCACATTTTTTAGGTTGCGCCGCGGCCCGCGCCGAAGAGATTAAAAACGAAGATTGTTTTTCCTGCCATGACACGTTCGCTGCGGCAACGTTTACCGCGTCTATTCATGGCTCAAACGATTGCGTTTCCTGCCACGGGGACATAAAAGAACTGCCGCATCCGGACAAGCTCTCGGCCGTCAAATGCGCCGGTTGCCATGAGAAGGAAGCCGCCGCGTACGCCGGATCCATCCATGGCACCGTCAAAGGCGGCACACCCCATGCCGCCTCCTGTGTTGACTGCCACGGTTCACATGAGGTCCTCCCACTGGCTTCTCCGCAATCCAAAATGTACCATTTCAACGTGCCGGCGACTTGCGGCGGCTGCCATCGGGAAATCGTCACTGAATTCGAGCGCAGTGTTCACGGAAAGGCCGTGAAGGCCGGCAAATTTGAGTCGCCGGTTTGCACGGACTGCCACGGTGAGCATACGATCAAATCACACCTCGATCCTTCGTCAAAGATTTACACGACGACGGTGTCGGAGAAGACCTGCGGCGCCTGCCACGCGGCTGAGAAGATTGTGTCGAAGTACCGTCTGCCGTCGGACCGGCTCCAGACGTTTTTGGAGAGCTATCATGGACTGGCGAGCCGCCAGGGCATCACGACCGTTGCCAACTGCGCCTCCTGTCATGGCGCGCACGATATCCTGCCATCCAGTGATCCGGCTTCCTCGGTTCACAAGAAAAACCTGCCGCAAACCTGCGGCCAGTGCCATCCCAATGTGAGCGGGCAGCTCGCAAAAGGTTCCGTGCATCTGGCGCCGTCACTCGATCGTGACAGAGCCGTCTACCTCGTGAGCGTCTTTTACGTGTTTCTCATTATTGTCGTGATCGGAGGCATGGTCTTGCACAACCTGCTCGATTTCTTGGCCAAATTAAAAGAGCATTACGCAAAGAAAAAGGAAAAGAACCACTCCTTGTGCTTCACGCTCAATGAACGCATTCAACATTTGGTCCTTTTCATTACGTTCGCGTTATTGGCCTACACGGGATTTGCATTGAAATTCCCGGAGGCGTGGTGGGCTTTGCCGTTCACGGCGTGGGACCCAACCCACCGTTGGCGCGGGTGGGTTCACCGCGCCTGTGCGATCCTATTTTCATCGCTTTGTGTTTATCATTTCTTTTACGTTTGTTTGGCGCCCCGGGGCCGCGGACAATTGAAATCCTTGGCGCCCAAGCGGAAGGATTTTTCAGATCTTGTCCAAACCGTGAGACACAACCTCGGCATTTCAAAGAATAAACCTGTGCTTGCGCGTTATAGCTACGTGGAGAAGGCGGAGTATTGGGCGCTCGTGTGGGGCTCCGCGGTCATGATTTTAACGGGGGTTCTGCTCACTTTTGAAAATATTTCGATGAGGCTTTTCCCCAAGTGGGCGCTCGATGTGGCGACGGTGATTCATTATTATGAGGCGGTTTTGGCGACGCTGGCGATCCTAGTCTGGCATTTTTATTTCACGATCTTTGACCCCGAACATTATCCGATGAATTGGAGCATGTGGACCGGCAGATCCGGCGAGGAAAAGGATGAAAAATAGATGGCTTCTTTTTTGCCTGGCCATTTCTTTTTGGGCCGCGCCCGCGATCTCAGCTGTTGAGAACAACGACTGCTTTTCCTGTCATGAAGAAGGCGAGGCGCACCTAGCAAAGTTCAAACAGTCGGCGCACACGGACTTAAGTTGCACGGATTGTCATGACGACCTGGCCGCGGCGGGCGAGTTTCCTCATGACACGCCGCTTAAGCCCGTGAACTGCGGGAGCTGCCACGAAGGGGAGCAGAAAGAATTCTCGGACAGTTTGCATGGAAAGGCCTTGGAGCGCGGTGATCCGCTGGCCCCGCGATGCCAGAACTGCCATGGCAATCATAACATCCTGCCTGTAACTGACAAGAACTCGCAGGTCGCGCCGCTGCGCATCCCGTTCGTTTGCGGCTCCTGCCACAGCGAGGGGGCCCGTGTTCAGCAGCAGCGCGAGATCCATCAGGACCATATCCTTGAGAATTATTCGGAGAGCATCCACGGGGAGGGTCTTTTTAAGAAGGGCCTGAGCGTCAGCGCCACCTGCATCTCATGCCATAGCGCGCATCACATCCTTCCGCACACCGACCCGCGCTCGTCCATCGCCAGGGGCAATATCGTCCAGACCTGTCTCAAATGCCATTCCCAGATCGAAGCCGTGCACCGAAAGGTGATCAAGGGGGAACTGTGGGAGAAAAGCCCGCAGAGCATTCCGATCTGCGTCGAATGCCACCAGCCTCATAAGGTCCGCAAGGTTTTCTATGACCAGGGCGTGGCTGACAAGGACTGCCTGATGTGTCACGCGAAACAAGATATCACGGCCTCGGCGGACGGCCGCTCTCTTTTTGTGAATGGGGAGGAGTTGACGGATTCGGCGCACACAAAAACCTCTTGCGCGCAGTGCCACAATGAAGTGACGCCCTCCATCGAAAGGGCCTGCGCGACCGTTAAGAACAAGGTGAACTGCGCGGTTTGCCATACGGCGCAGGTGGAACAGTATCAAGAGAGCACGCACGGCAAGCTTCACGCCAAGAAAGACCCCAACGCGCCGTTCTGTGCGGACTGCCACGGCACGCACGGGATCCTTGCGAAGAACGACACTCAGTCGCGCACGTTTCCGACCCATGTGCCGGCGTTGTGCGCGGAGTGCCACCAAGAAACTAAGAAAGCGGCGGTCCGTTACCGCGGCGCGCAGCACGAGATCCCGGAACATTATGTGGAGAGTATTCATGGCAAGGGCCTTTTAAAGAGCGGTTTGGTCGTGACCGCGATGTGCACGAGCTGTCACACCGCCCACAGGGAATTGCCCGCCTCGGACCCCGAGTCAAGCGTCAACCGTAACCGTATCGCCTCTACCTGCGCGGCTTGCCACAAGGGGGTTTATGAAAAGTACAGGCAAAGCATTCACGCGCCGGCCAAGGGCCGCGACGCGGATAAACTACCGGTCTGCAGCGATTGCCACACGGCCCATACGATCAAGCGCACAGATATGGACGCGTTCAAATTCGAGATCATGAATATTTGCGGCAAATGCCACCTCAAGATCTCGGAGACTTACTTTGACACTTTTCACGGAAAAGTGACCAAGCTCGGTTACGCGAAGACTGCCAAATGCCATGATTGCCATGGCGCTCACGAGATCCTTCCCCCCGCGGACCCAAGGTCGACATTAAGCCGCCACAACATTGTCTCTACTTGCCGAAAATGCCACGCGGGCGCGACTAAACAATTCGCAGGATATCTGACGCACGCCACACACCATGACCCGCATAAATACCCGTTGATCTTCTGGACCTTTTGGCTCATGACCGCACTGCTTGTGGGCACGTTTGCTGCGAGCGGTATTCACACGTTGCTGTGGCTGCCCAAGTCACTCCAGATGCGCCGAGCCCGTTTGCCCGAGCCTCATGACCCGAGTCAGAAGCAATATGTTCGTTTCACTTTGCTAAACCGCATTCTGCACGCGACGATGATCGTGAGCTTCCTGACTCTGGCGACTACCGGCATGACGCTTAAGTTCTCCTACACCGCGTGGGCGATTTTTGTGTCGCGTCTCTTGGGGGGTTTTGAGGTTTCGGGATTTCTGCACCGCTCGGCCGCGGGGGTACTCGTCGGGCTTTTCCTGGTTCATCTTTGGGATCTTCTGCGGCGCAAGCGCCTGGATTTCGGCAGTTGGAAGAAAATGCTCCTGGGGCCGGATACGGTGCTCTTTACCTTGAAGGACGTCCGCGAATTCTTTGCGACGGTCCGATGGTATATGGGGAGGGGCGCGCGCCCTCGTTACGGGCGGTGGACCTATTGGGAAAAGTTTGATTATTTTGCCGTATTCTGGGGTATTGCGATCATTGGTTCCTCGGGCCTGATGCTCTGGTTTCCCGAATTTTTTACCCATTTCTTGCCGGGTTGGATGATCAATGTCGCGACGATCATTCACAGCGACGAGGCGCTTTTGGCCGCGGGCTTCATTTTTACGATACACTTTTTCAACACGCACTTCAGGCCGGAAAAGTTTCCGATGGATACGGTTATTTTTACGGGCCGGATGTCCGTGGAAGAGCTGAAACGTGAAAGACCGGCTGAATACGAGGAGCTTGTGGCGCGCAACGAATTGGAAAAGCATCTGGCGGATCCCCTGCCCCCGAAAGTTATCCGGACTATCAGGATTTTCGCATGGATTGCGCTTCTGGCCGGAATGAGTTTGGTGGTTGGGATTATTTACGCTATGCTATTCGCATACAAATAACGGCGATAAACCGGATTGAGAAATGGGGGATTGAAACGTCATGCCGAAGTCAAATTCCGCTTTAACGGAGAAGGTTTTCCGCCAGCACGACCCCTCTCATAATATCTGGCGCCAGGGGAGTCGCCCGCTCGATGCGATTTTTAAGCCCAAAAGCATCGCGATCGTGGGCGCGACCGAAAAAACAGGAAGCGTCGGCCGCACGCTCTTATCCAACCTTTTGTCCCAGCCTTTTGGGGGTACCGTGTATCCGGTGAATCCGCACCGCGCAAGCGTTTTAGGCGTCAAAGCTTATCCTGAGCTCAAGGCGATCCCGGAGAAAGTGGAGCTGGCGGTTATTATTACCCCTGCGGCGACAGTGCCTTCGCTTGTGGGCGAGTGCGTCGATACGGGCGTGAAAGGTGTCGTCATCATTTCGGCCGGATTTAAGGAGCTTGGCCGGCCCGGCGAGGAACTCGAATCCCGTATTCTCAAAGAATCCCGGCGCGGAAAGATCCGGATCATCGGGCCCAATTGCCTGGGCGTCATGAATCCCACGACCGGTATGAATGCCACGTTTGCCAGCCGCATTGCCAGATCCGGCAACGTCGCGCTGATCAGCCAGAGCGGCGCGATCTGCACGGCGATTCTTGATTGGAGCATCCGCGAACACGTGGGTTTTAGCGCGTTCGTGTCGGTAGGTTCGATGCTCGATGTGGGTTGGGGGGACTTGATTGATTATCTCGGCGATGATCCGAACACGAAAAGTATTTTGATCTATATGGAAACCATCGGAGACGCGCGTTCGTTTTTATCCGCGGCGCGCGAAGTGGCGCTCAACAAGCCGATCATTGTTCTAAAGGCCGGCCGCACGGCGCAGGCCGCGAAGGCCGCCGCTTCTCATACCGGCTCGATCGCCGGAAGCGATGAGGTACTGGACGCGGCGTTTCGCCGCTCGGGGGTTTTGAGGGTGAATGAGATCCAGGAGCTTTTTGACATGGCCGAGATTTTGGCCAAACAGCCGAGGCCCTGCGGCCCCAAACTTTCCATCGTGACAAACGCCGGCGGGCCGGGAGTGTTGACGACGGACGCGCTGATCACCGACGGCGGCGAGCTTGCCGGGATTTCCAGGGACACATTCACTTCGCTCAATGCATTTTTGCCGGAGCATTGGAGTCACAACAATCCGATTGACATCCTGGGGGACGCGGACCCCGAGCGCTACGCCAAAACGGTGGAAGTGGTTTCAAAAGACCCCGAGAGCCACGGAATGCTTGTGATCCTGACACCTCAGGCCATGACGGATCCCACGAAAACAGCCGAGCTTTTAAAACCGTATGCCAAAACCGCGGACCGGCCTATTCTGGCCAGTTGGATGGGCGGCAAGGAGGTGGGAAAAGGGCGGGATATCCTTCACTCGGCGGGGATCCCCGCGTTTCCTTACCCTGAGCAGGCGGCGCGCATGTTCCACTATATGTGGAAGTACAGCCGCAACCTCCAGTGCCTGTATGAAACGCCCTCGCTCACGGCGCTCAATGCCGCGCAGCGCGAGACTCAGAAAACTTCCTGCGCCAAACTGATCCAGTCCGCGCAACAGAGCGGTCGCACGGTTTTGACGGAGCCGGAGTCCAAACAAGTCCTTTCTTCGTACGGAATTCCGGTGGTAGAGACGCTCATTGCCAGGAATTCCCGCGAAGCGCTGAACCACGCCAAAAAAATGGGTTTTCCGGCGGTGCTCAAGCTTTTCTCGGAGACGATCACGCATAAGACGGATGTGGGGGGCGTGAAGCTTAATCTTACGAGCGCCGAGGCCGTCGAGCGCGCTTACGATGAAATTGAGTCGTCGGTGTCACAGAAAAAGAGCAAAGCGGATTTTTTGGGCGTAACGGTACAGCCGATGGTCCAGAAAAGAGGAGTTGAGCTGATCATCGGATCGAGTGTCGACGCGCAGTTTGGGCCCGTGATCCTGTTCGGGGCGGGAGGCGAGCTCGTTGAAATCCTGAAAGACTGCACACTGGCGCTGCCACCGCTCAACACGACGCTCGCCAGGCTCATGATCGAGCGGACAAAAATTTTTCAGGTGCTGAAAGGGGTTCGTGGCAGCGCCGGCGTTGATTTTTCAAAACTGGAAGAGTTGCTCGTCGGTTTTAGCCGGCTCGTGATCGAAGAGCCGCGTATCAAGGAAGTGGATATCAATCCGCTCTTGGCCGGCGAGGATGGATTCATAGCGCTCGACGCGAGGGTCGTACTCCATGATAAGCGCATTCCGGACACCGAGCTTCCGCGTCTTTCGATCCGGCCGTATCCCGCGGAGTATATTTTTCCCTGGAAAACCGGGAGCGGTGAGCCGCTTATTATCCGTCCCATCCGGCCGGAAGATGAGCCGCTCATGATACAGTTTCATAAAACGCTCTCCGAGCAAACGGTCCGCCGCCGGTATTTTACTTCCATCGGTTTGGATAAGCGGATCGCGCATGAACGGCTTGTGCGCGTGTGTTTCAACGATTACGACAGGGAGATCGCGCTTGTGGCCGAAAAAAAGGGCCTGGACGGGAAACAGAGTGAAATTACGGGGATCGCGCGATTGAGCCGTCTCTCGGCCGGCGAGGCTGAATTTTCGATGGTGATTGCGGATGAATATCAGCGCCAGGGATTAGGAACTAAACTGTTGAGTCTTCTGATTGATGTGGCCAGACACGAGAAGATGAAATCTATCGTTGCGGAAATCCTGCCGGACAACTTTCCTATACAACATATATGCCAAAAGCTGGGTTTCAAAACCCAATTCGACAGCCAGGCCGAGGTTGTCCGCGCCAGTTTTTCCGTGTAAGAAAGGGGTGGCAGAACTATGACTCAATGCCGGGTGGTTGTCCGCGAGTATGGGCGGTTCGTTGACCGGGAAGAGGCCGGTCAACTTTTGGCCTCGGAGCTGGCTGGTATTCGGGAGGAGCGCGCCGTCATCCTTGGCATTCCCCGAGGCGGGGTCGAGGTGGCCAAGGAAGTCGCGCGGCTTCTTGAGACCGACTTGGACATCGTGTTGACGCATAAAATCGGCGCGCCCGGCCAGGAGGAATTTGCGATCGGCGCGGTGACGGAAAGCGGGAAGGTTTTTCTGGATTCTTCGCCTGATCTGGCCGCCTATCGGGAATATGGGCGCCAAAAAGGCGCGGAGGAGTTCAAAGTATTGCAGCAACGGACGCAAGGGTACCGTAAAGTCCTGCCTAAAACAGCGCTGAAAGGACGGGTGGTGGTCGTGGTCGACGACGGCGTTGCCACCGGTTTCACGATGCAGGCCGCGCTTTGGGCCGCCAAACAGGAGCACCCGAAGAGGTTGGTTGCCGCCGTGCCGGTGGCGGCCGAGAGTTCCCTCAAGAGGCTCTCCAAGTATGCGGATGAGATTATCTGCCTGCGCGCGTCGGAATCTTTCATGAGCGTGGGCGGATTTTACATGAATTTCGGCCAGATCACGGACAGCGGCGTGCTAAAAATATTGGAAAACGAGGCCGCGCGGCGCTATCACACGGCCTGACACCCACACTAAAAATCCTTTTATCGTCATTCGGGAGATGACAATCAGGAAATCGATAGTTCTTTATTTTTATCCTAATCAAAGATATACTTGCCTTCTTTCAATCGATGCGGTGAGCTCAACCAGAAAGAGGAGGGGTTATGAAATCGGTATTATTTAAGATCGCAGGGTGTTTGGCGGGTGTGACGTTACTTTTTACGTTCGCGATGGTTTACACGCCGTGCGCGTCAGCGAAGAACGAAAAAGCCGCCGCATCGGGGATCCCGGCAGACGCTTCGTTCATTATCAAAGACCGAGGTCTGTCGCCCGATGACGTCACCGCGGCGGTTTCAACCTATATGCCCAGCGGAAAATACGACGAATACGTGATGTTCGCCTCCGGCGGCCAAAGCGGGCAGGTCTTCGCGATAGGCATTCCCTCCATGAGGATCTTGAGAACGATCGCGGTTTTCACGCCTGAGCCATGGCAGGGTTATGGTTTTGGAGTGGAGGAGACGCCCTTAACGAACGCTCCCATCGGAGGGGATGGCCAAAAGGTGATGTGGGGTGACTCGCATCATCCGGCTTTAAGCGAAACCAACGGTGAATATGACGGACAGTATCTTTTTATCGGCGATAAATCGCACGGACGGATAGCGGTGATTGATCTGCGTGATTATGAGACGAAACAACTCGCCGATAACCCGCTCATGAACAACGACCACGGCGCCGCGTTCGTGACGCCCAATACGGAGTACATCATCGAAGGTTCACAGTATTCCGAGCCCCTCGGAAAGGTCTATGCGCCGATCTCCGAATACAAGGAAAAATACAGAGGCCTAGCGACATTTTGGAAATTTGACCGTGCCCTGGGCCGAATCGACGCGGACAATTCTTTCGCGGTAGAACTGCCGCCTTATTGGCAGGACTTGGCCGATGCCGGAAAGGGTCCGAGCGACGGATGGGCTTTCATCAACTCATTCAACACGGAAATGGCCACGGGAGGCATTGAAAAGGGCAATCCTCCTTTTGAGGCCGGCACGACCGAGCGCGATATGGATTATCTGCATGTGATCAATTGGAAAAAAGCCGAAGAAGCGGTCAAGGCCGGTAAGTTTGAGACTTTGAACGGTGTGAAGCTCATCACGCTTAAGACAGCCGTCGCGGAAGGGATTCTTTATTTTATTCCGGAACCCAAGAGCCCGCATGGAGCGGACGTGACGCCGAGCGGCAAATACATCGTGGTGGCCGGAAAACTGGACCCTCATGTGACGGTGTACGGTATAGAAAATATAAAGAAAGCCATCGAAGCCAAGGATTTTGAAGGCACGGATCCTTATGGCGTTCCGATTATCCGATTTGACGCCGCGAAGGTGACGCAGGTGGAGCTGGGTCTGGGGCCTCTGCACACGCAGTTCGATAATCAGGGGTATGCTTACACGTCTCTGTTTCTCGACAGCGCGATCGCGCGCTGGACGGTCGGTGACGATAAATTTACGGCGCCCGAAAAACCCTGGACGCTTGTAGCCAAAACTCCCGTGCAATTCAACGTCGGCCATATCGCGGCGGCTGAAGGTGACACGGTGAGTCCCGACGGTAAATACTTTGTCTCGCTCAACAAGTGGTCGGTGGACCGTTTCTCGTTTATCGGACCGCTCCTGCCCCAGAACCTCCAGCTCATGGATATTTCAAAGCCCGGCGACTCGATGAAGGTGCTCTACGACCTGCCGATTGGGTCCGGCGAGCCGCACTATGCGCAGATCATAAAGGCCGATAAGCTTAAAACCTGGGAAGTTTATCCGGAAGTCGGTTGGGATACGCTGAAACAGCAGAAGAGCGACCGCATGACTCTGGAGGGGAAAGTGGTGCGAAACGGCAATAACGTGGAGGTTTACATGCCGCTGATCCGCAGTCACTTTGACCCGGAGCATATTGAAGTCGAAGAAGGCCAGCACGTGACGCTTTACCTCACAAATCTTGAGCGCACCGTGGACGCCACGCACGGATTTTCGATCTGTGGATTTAATATTTCAGCGAGTATCGAGCCGGGCGAAACCGTTACAATCGAGTTCGACGCAAATAAACCGGGTGTTTATCCCTATTATTGCCTGGAATTCTGCTCGGCGCTTCATTTGGAGATGATCGGTTATCTCACGGTGAAACCCAAGGCATAAGGCCGTGGGTTTGAGGTATAATGCTTAGCCTGAATGGGAGATTCGCCGAAAGAGCGTAAGACACTAAGAGAAAAGATCGCGAAAACAATGCTTGTGGCGGCCGCCCTGGCGTTGTTTTCGTCGGTTTTTTTTCCTTATTGGCACCTGACCGTCAGAGCCCCTCAGTACCCGAAGGGCCTTAGGGTCCAGATCTATCTGAACCGCGTGACCGGCGATATTCAGGAAATCGACACGCTGAATCATTACATCGGCATGCGGCCCTTGGGCGAAGCCGCGAAAATAGAGAGAAGATTCGCGATCCCCGGGCTTGCGGTGCTCTTGGCGGCGCTCCTCATTGCGGTTTTTATCAGAGGGAAATGGTCGGCGCTATTCATCGTGCCGGCGGTCCTTTTTCCCGCGATCTTCGCAGGCGACCTTTATTTCTGGCTCAGGGATTTCGGACTGCATTTGAATCCCAAAGCGCCTTTAAGTTCGTCCGTGAAGCCATTTATCCCGCCTCTCCTGGGGCATGGAAAAATTGCGCAGTTCCAGGCCGTCGCCGATTTTTCGTGGGGGCATGGCCTTAGCATGCTCGCGATGATCCTTTGCGTCGCGGTCATCGCGCTGAGATTTTTCCCCCCAAAGAATAAGATTTAAAAATGTTTAAAGCCCCCATATTTTTCCTCGCGATGATCCCGGTTATTTTTTTACAGGAAGCGTTCGCGGAAACGATCACGGTGACCGCCTCCCATCCTTTAAATATCGCGTCCGCTCTTGAAACCGCCAAAGACGGCGATGTGATCGTTGTTAAGCCCGGTGTTTATCATGGGCCGCTTGTGGTCAATAAATCCGTGAAGCTCATCGGCGAAGGAATGCCCGTGATCGACGGGGAGAATCGCGGCACCGTGGTGAGGCTTGAAGCGCCGGAGGTCTTATTTAAAGGGTTTAAGGTCATCAATAGTGGGGATATTCTCGGCAATGATGACGCGGGCCTTGTCGCGAAAGCTCCGCGATGCCGGATAGAAGAGTGTGTGTTTGAAAATGTGTTGTTCGGTGTTTATCTCAAGCGTTCCCCGGAAAGCACACTCAAAAAAAATGTGTTTAAAGGGAAAACGCTCGACGTCGCCCGGCGGGGGGACCTCCTGCGCATTTGGTTTAGCGACGGAGCCGTCTTGGAAGACAATAAAACCACCGGCGGCCGGGACGCCGTGCTTTGGTTCTCAAGAAACTTGCGCGTCACGGGCAATGAATTCACGGGAGGCCGCTATGGGCTTCATTTTATGTATTGCCGGGACGCGATGGTTGAAAAAAATAGGCTGATTCGAAACTCCGTCGGTGCCTATCTCATGTACAGCTCAGGGCTTAAGCTTCGGGAAAATTTTATCTCCGAGAACCGCGGCCCGAGCGGCTTTGGCATCGGTTTTAAGGACATGGACGGGGCGCTCGTCGAAAGAAATGTCATCGTGAATAACCGCGTAGGCCTTTTTGTGGATAGCTCCACCCAAGGATCCTGCCGCGAGAATCTCGTCGCCTACAATGATATCGGTCTTCAGATTTTTCCGACCGCGCGCTCGAACCGCTTTGAACAAAATAACGTCGTCGACAATACGGAGCAGGTGATTTTGGACGGCCAGAGCGCTTATACCGTCAATGACTGGACGGGGAATTTTTGGAGCGACTACCGGGGATTTGACGCGGACCGGGACGGCGTGGGGGATGTGCCGCACCGACCGGTGAAGTTTTTCGAGCGCCTCACCGACCGCTCGCATGCGCTTAAGATTTTTTTTGGAAGCCCTTCCGTGCATGCGATCGATTTCGCGGCGGCCACATTTCCGGTATTTCAGCCTAGCCCAAAGTTTTCTGATGAAAGGCCTCTCATGGATTCGGTGAGATTGCCCGTCCGGGCGGGAGGGAAGACAGCCTCTTGGCTTTGGATCCTGATATCGGCCGCGCTTCTTTCGCCGCTTTTGGTTTTATTTAGACTATGATAAAAATACGGCGCCTTACAAAGCGCTTCAAAAAAGTTGTCGCGCTGGACTCCGTGGATTTGGAAGTCCAGCCGGGGGAGGTGTTGGCACTTTGGGGCCCTAACGGCGCCGGCAAAACGACTCTCTTAAGGTGTCTTCTCGGCGTTATTCCTTTTGAAGGGGATATTGAGGTCATGGGCATGGATGTCCGGCGGCAGGGCAAAGAGGTGCGCCGCCTTATCGGCTATGTGCCTCAGGAGATCCGCTGGCATCTGGACCAAACCGTCTGGGAAACCGTGCGTTTTTACGCGCGGTTAAGAAAGGTTGCGCTTGGGCGCGCGGAGAAGTTGACCGGCGATTGGGGGTTGTCCGAAGCGAAAAAAAAGCTTGCGCAGGATCTTTCGGGCGGCATGAAACAGAAACTGGCGCTCGTGATCGCGCTTTTATCGGACCCCCCGATTTTATTTTTGGATGAGCCGACGAGCAGTTTGGATGTCGGCACGCGGATGGAATTTGACACAGCGCTTGAGCGGTTGAAAAAAGACGGTAAGACACTTTTATTTTGCACGCATCGTTTTTCTGAAGTGCGCCGCATTGCGGACCGCCTGGTGGTCCTGGAATCAGGCTTTAAAAAAGTCGATGCCAGGCCCCGCGAAATCAAGAATTTTGAGGAATACATTTAATGAGTTTTGAAACGGTGCGCGTGATCATGGAGAAGGAGATACGGGACGCCTTGCGAAACCGCTGGTTTCTGGTGATCTCGGCGCTTTTCACGCTTCTGTCGGTGGCCTTGAGTCTTCTTGGGCTCTCGGGGCTTGGGTCATTCGGGATCGCGGGGTTTGGGCGCACGGCCGCGAGTCTCTTGAATCTTGTGCTTCTTATTGTTCCGGTGATGGGCCTCCTACTTGGCGCGATGAGCATCGTGGGCGAGCGCGAACAGGGAACGCTGGTGACACTTTTGGCGCAGCCTGTGACCGTGAATGAAGTGTTTCTGGGGAAGTATCTGGGCGCGACAGCCGCGATGATCGCGACGGTTTTCCTGGGGTTCGGCGCAAGTGCCCTCGTGATCGCCAAGTACGCCGGGTTCGAGCAGAGCGGGGATTATCTTGTGTTGGTGCTCTTCACCATTCTTCTGGGACTGGCGTATTTAAGCCTTGGTTTTTGCGTTTCCATATTTGTCAAACGTCACGCAACGGCGGTGGGGGTGGCGCTTTTTATCTGGTTTTTATTCATGTTTTTAAGTGATTTGGGTCTCATGGGGACGGCGATGGTTCTTAAGCTTTCTCCCGGCGCGCTTTTCTGGCTTGTGCTCATCAATCCGGCTCAAGCCTTTAAAATCGCCGTGATAGGCAGTCTACAGAAAAGCCTTGAGGCGTTTGGCGCCGCCGGGCTTTACGCGTCGGAAACGCTGGGGGACTGGCTTGTGCCGGCGCTTTCCGCCGTGATGGCGGCGTGGATTTTATTCCCGCTTTTAGCCGCGTTTTTGTTTTTCAGAAGACGATGCGTCGAATAAATAAGAACGCGTTAAGTTATGTGTCAGTTGTTTTGTTGTTGGCGGTTATTTTAGTTTTACCAGGCTGCGGGAAAGAGGATCCTGATAAACCACCCAAGATTCGTTATGGTCAGGATGTATGCGCGGATTGCCGGATGATTATCGCCGAGCCGCGGTTTAGCGCGAGCCTCGTCTCGGGAGAGAATGACGTGCTGAAATTCGATGATATAGGATGCGCGGCTCATTATCAGATGAATCAACCGGGTCCGCCGGAGCGTTTTTGGGTTCACGATTTTCTCACGGAACAATGGGTGGATGGAAAAGCCGCCTTTTTTGTTTATTCAGGGAATCTCGTGACCCCGATGGGGTATGGTCTGGCTGCCTTCTCTGGCCGTGCCGAGGCCGAGAAGTTTGCGGAGAATGAGAAAGGCCGGCAGGTTTCCTGGGAAGAGACACCCGGGATTCTCCGGAGTAAAAGTCAATTAACAAAAGGAGGGACTTAAGGTGAAGTGTATTTCCAGATGGTTTGCCTGTTTTTTGATGATTGCCGCGTTGGTGGCAACAAGTGTGGTTTATGCTCACGCCGCGACGGTGACCGGCAAGGTGCAGTTTGAGGGGGAGGTTCCTGTGCCGGCCCCTATCAATTTCGGAGCGGAAAAACAGTGCGCCATGATGCACGGCGATAAAATGCCGGTGAATGAAGACCTCGTGGTGAACGCGAATAACACGGTCAAATGGGCGCTTGTTTACGTGAAGGAAGGCGCGACGGGCACGTACACCGCGCCGGCGGAAGCGGCGGAAATGGATCAGACGGGCTGTGTCTTTATTCCGCATGCCCTCGGAGTACTGGCGGGCCAGAAGATCAATTTCAAAAACAGTGACCCGGTGCTTCACAACGTGCGAAGCGCCTGCAAGATCAACAAGTCATTCAATATCGCCCAGCCCATTCAAGGTATGACGACGGCGAAGGCATTCGCCGCGCCCGAGATCGGTATTCAGATGCGCTGTGACGTGCATTTCTGGATGAAGGGGTATGTGCATGTTCTCGCCAACCCCTATTTTGCGATCACTGGGGATGACGGATCATTCACGATCAAAGACCTTCCGGCCGGCACGTACACGCTGGAACTCTGGCATGAAACGCTAGGCACCCAGATGCAACAAGTCACTGTGGCCCAAGAGGATACGAAGGAAGTCAATTTTACGCTTAAAAAGGCGTAAATCCATGGATTTGTAATCCTGTTGATTGGCTGTTCAATTTAGGATACACTAGTCCGAATTAGAGAGTTTCATTATTATCCCCGCAGGTTCGCGGGGTATTTGGCCAATCCCAAACATCTTAAGCAGAGGGGCTCCATTTGTGGATCTAGAGAATTTCGCTCCGCCCAGGCGTTTACTTTTAACGAGCGTTTGCCGTCCCATCGGTGAAGCGCAGGGGGATGGTCATTCGGTGGGCTATGAGCTTCTGCACGGGCAGGTCACGAGGGCTCAAGGGATGTTCAGCCCCCGTTCCTATCAGCTTCATTTTTCGCTCGAATACATCGCGCACAACTTGGAAATCCCGACCGTGGTTTTGCAATATCCGACCAAACGGGAACTTATCCGGGAGTTGAAAAAAGGGTATGAATATGTGGGCGTTTCTTTTCTTCTGGCCGTGTTTCACCGGATGAAGCACGTGGTTGAAATCATACGCAAATACTCCCCCCAGTCCAAGATTATTCTCGGCGGGTACGGGACGGTGTTGTCCGACGAAGAGCTTGCACCTTACGGGGACTATATCTGCCGCGAGGAGGGTGTAGGATTTTTGAGGCGGCTCTTAGGCGAGGCGCCAATACCCATGCCTTATGATCACCCGGTCATCATCAACGGCCTCAAAGTTTTTTCAAAATCAATTGGCGACAACGGGATGATCTTCGCGGGGCTCGGCTGTCCGAACGGCTGTGATTTCTGCTGTACGTCGCATTTTTTTAAGCGCAAGCACATCCGCCTTTTGCCCACCGGGAAAGACATCTTCAACGTCCTCAAGAATTATCGCGAGAAAAACCCGTCAGTCAAATTCACCGTTTTGGATGAGGATTTTTTATTGAATAAACAGCGGGCGATGGAATATCTCGAGTGCGTGCGCGCCTCGGGGCTTGACCTTCCGATGTTCGTGTTCTCAAGCGTGAAAGCGCTTTCGCAGTACACCATAGACGAGCTTTTGGAACTGGGGATATCCGGCGTATGGATCGGTTATGAAGGCCGGCGGTCGAATTTCGCCAAGCAGCAGGGACGGCCCGTGGATGAGCTCATTCGTGAGCTTCGGGAACATGGGATTCATATCCTCGCGTCGATGATCGTGGGTTTTGACTATCAGACACCTGAGATTATTCAAGAAGAGCTGGATGGGCTTATGGCGATTGAGCCGACTTTCGGCCAGTTTCTGATCTATGGCCCGACGCCGGGTACGCCTTTCTATGATCGTGTCGTCGGGGAAGGGCGTTTAAGAAAAAAATTTATGAAGGACAAGCATGCTTACTACCGCCGCTGTACGGGTTTTTACGGTATGGTCCAGCATCCGACGATGACAAGCCCCCAGCTTCAGGCGATCCAAAAGGATTGTTTCCGGCAGGATTTTGAGCGGCTTGGGCCCTCCATCATTCGTTCGATTGATGCCTGGTGGTCGGGTTACGAGCGTCTGAAGCACTCCACGAACGCGCGGCTAAAAGCCTGCGCCAAACGCTACCGCGCCGACATTTTGAATGCCGTGCCGGCGTTTCGTCCCGCGATGTGGTTCGGGCCGACAAAAGTCGCGCGCGAAAAGGCCCGCCGGTTATTTCATGATATCCGGAAGGAATTTGGGGCTTTTCCGATGAAACAACGGCTTGAATCATGGCTGGCTCTGCCCCTTGCGTTATGGACGGGGTTGGCGCTCAAAATAAACTGGCTGCAACACCCGAAGCTCGTCCGCACGGAGTACCGTGCCCATTCCGAAACGCAGGTTTGTGCCTGAAGAAGTGCTTGTCTTGAAGCATGTGCCTAATGAAGACGCCGGCACACTCGCCGATTTTCTTAAGAAAAAGAAAATCCGGGTAAGGCGCGTCGCGCTTTACGGGGACCAGAAACTGCCGGCAAGATTGGACAGGGTCCGCGCGGTGCTTGTGATGGGCGGGCCGATGAATGTCACTGAAGAGGACAAATACCCGTTCTTAAAAGAAGAGAACGTTTTTTTAAAGAGAATTTTAAAAGCCGGGATTCCCTGCATGGGCATTTGCCTGGGGGCGCAGCTGGTCGCGAAAGCGCTTGGGTCTAAAGTCTACAAAGCAAAAGCGCCGGAAGTCGGTTGGATGGATGTTTCGCTCACAAACGCCGCTGAAAAAGACCCTCTTTTTTCGCTCGTGAAATCACCGAGACTTAAAGTGCTCCAGTGGCATGGCGACACGTTTGACATTCCGAAGGACGCGGTTCGCCTGGCTGCGAGCCGCCTTGTGCCCAATCAGGCCTATCGCTATAAAAGGAATGTGTATGCGCTTCAATTTCATCTGGAGGTTGACCGCAAGATGTTGAAAAATTGGTTTAAAAAGTCAAAAGATTTGGGTATGATCTTGGAGGAACACTCCGCTTATCAGAAAAAACTGAACGGCCTCACGGACGCACTTTATGAAAAATTTTTCAGTTTATAACCATTCCTTTCATATCCCGGTGATGGGCACCGGATTTACCATCGATACGGCCCTTAAGGTAGCCCGCTACGGGATCTCTTCCGTCATGTCCGTGGATGACAACCTGATGGAAAAGATGCGTGAGTACTACAGCGGTCTTTACGGGGAGCATTTCGAGCCCATCGCCAAAAATGCGCCGGACTCGCGCGCTCGGCGGATCACCGCGTATCTGAATTTTGTTCATCGCGCTGTGACAAGGCAGTTCCATGAGCTAAAGGTATCCGAGTTTAAGGAAGGAACTGAGATCACTAAATATTTTGATTTGCTCGATGATTGTTCTTCTCTCAAACAGGAATACAACCGCATGCTGGGTTTGCGGGAAGGCGTCGAGAAAACACAGCTTCAGCAAAGCTTAAGGGATCGGATCTCTCCGGGACCGATCGATATCAATATCTTGACAAAACTTGACAGGGAAAATTACAAAAAAGGCCAAAAACTGCCCCGGGAATACGCGGATGGGCACTCGGCGCTCAGAGGTTTTGCAAAGAGCGAGTTAAATTCATCAGTTGTTTTTTCGGCCGGCTTAAACCCGTATCTTTACAGTTACGTGGAAAATTTTGACTGCTTTTACGCGGACGCGGGCGGCGCGATTGAAAAGAAGATTACCTTAAAGGTGAGCGATTTCAGGTCCGCGCTTATTCAGGGTAAAATCTTCGCTAAAAAAGGAATCTGGATCTCCGAATACCGCATCGAGTCGGGCCTAAACTGCGGCGGCCATGCGTTTCCTACGGACGGCTGCTTGCTTGGGCCAATTTTAGAGGAATTTAAAACCAGGCGCGGCGAATTTACGGGGGAGCTTTTCAAGTACTACCGCGCGGCGCTCGCCGCGAAGAAGGGGATCCATGATCCCGTGCGGCCGGCTGCGCGCATCACAGTCCAGGGCGGTATCGGCACGAGCTCCGAAAACCGCTTTCTCCTGCGGTATTTTGAGCTCGATGGCACGGGTTGGGCGACTCCTTTTCTTTTGGTTCCGGAGGTTACTTCGGTGGACCCGGATATGCTGGAGAAGTTGTTGAACGTGGATGAGGATACGGTTTATCTGAGCGGCGCGTCACCGCTGGGGGTGCCGATCTATAACCTTCGGAATTCCGCGAGCGAACTGACGCGGTTAAAAAGGATAGCCGCGGGCCGGCCGGGCAGTCCCTGTCTTAATAAATACATGGCGTTCAATACGGAGTTCACCGAAGAACCCATTTGTTCTGCCTCCTCCCATTATCAGACAAAAAAGATAGCAGAGCTTAATCAAAAAGGGCTGGGTCCTGAGGAATATGCCAAGGAATATGAAAAGATTGTCGAGAAAGCCTGTGTCTGCCACGACCTGGGAGACGGGGTCTTGGCCAAATACGGTCTTTCTTACAAGGGGTATAACCCTGTCCCTGCGGTGTGTCCGGGGCCAAATCTGGTTTATTTTTCCAAACTTCTCACCTTAAGAGAAATGGCCGGCCATATTTACGGAAAAATAAACATTCTTAGCCAAAAAAGGCCCAGGCCCCATATGTTTATCAATGAGTTACGGTTGTATATCCAGTATTTCAAAAACTTGATCTCAAGCGCTTCTCCCAAAATCACCGCTAAGGAAGCCGAATACTTCGCTGAGTTTAAACAGAACCTTCTGACAGGTATTGAATATTATAGAAACCTTGTGAATCATTTTATCGAAGAGTCCGAGCAATCCAAGAAAGAGTTTATGGATTATCTGTCGCTTTTGCGTGAGGAACTGGAGAAACTTACGGGGACTCACCCGGCGGTGATACCGGTTTGAATGAGCCGTCCTTTAAGTTTCCAAGGGTCTGCCGTTGGATCGTTGCCGCCCGCTTGGGACGGGAGGCTATGTTTGTTTTCGGATAACCCAAGCGGCTGTTAAGGCCGGTTTGGTCCGGGCCGGCGATGATGTCGTCTCTGCGCCACCCCTTTGTGATATTCAAAAAGGATAGCCTGTGCTTCAATTTCTCACAAGCGGCGAATCTCACGGAAAATGCCTTTTGGCTATTCTGGCGGGTATCGGCAAGGGGCTTTTTATCGACAATCAAGAAATAAATCGTGATCTAGCGAGGCGGCAGATGGGTTACGGCCGCGGCGGCCGGATGACTATCGAAAAGGATAGAGTTGAGATTCTATCCGGGGTTGACAATAAGGGACGGACAACCGGATCGCCTGTTACCTTCCGCATCCCCAACAGGGATTTCAAAATTGACACGTTGCCGGTTGTGACCAGGCCCCGTCCCGGCCATGCGGATCTTGCCGGAGTCCTGAAGTACGACCGGAGGGATGTCCGTGATATTTTGGAGCGGGCCAGCGCCAGGGAGACGGCCGCCCGCGTGGCTGTCGGGAGCGTTTGCAAGCAGTTATTGCGCAAGCGGGGGGTTGAGATCCTGAGTCACACATTGGCTATCGGGGGCGTAGAGGCCCGGCGGACTCCCCGCAATTTCAGGGATCTTCGGTCGCGCGCGGAAAAGAGTCCTTTGCGCTGCGCTGATCCGGCAGCTGCCCGGAAAATGGTCCAAAAAATTGATGAGGCAAAAAAAGCGGGAGATACGCTGGGCGGGATTTTTGAAGTTCGGATTATGGGAATTAGCCGCGAGATTTTGGCGGATAGAGCATTCCTCGCACGGCTTACAAGCGGGATAATGTCCATACAAGCCGTAAAAGGCGTCGAGATGGAGCTGATTTCCGGGCTCGGATCCAATCAACCCCAGATCTTTCTTAGAGGAGCCATGAAGCCCCTCGCGACGCTCATGAAGCCGTTACGCTCGGCGGATATCCGCTCAAAAAAGTCCGTGAGCGCGGCGGTGGAGCGGTCGGATGTGACGGCGGTCCCCGCCTGCGGAGTTGTGGCGGAGGCAATGGCCGCGTTCGTAACGTCCAAATATTGTATCGAACGATTTGTGGGAGGGAATTTATGTCAGACATTCTTGTAGAAGATATGAAGGGGTCCATCCGCGCTATTCCTGATTTTCCAAAAAAAGGGATTTTATTCCGGGACATTACGCCGCTTCTGATAGATAAGGGAAAATTCAGGAAGTGCATTGATCATTTCGTCTCATTCACTAAAACTCCGATCGACTACGTGATTTCGATTGAGTCGAGGGGTTTTATCCTAGGATCCGCGCTTGCGTATGCGCTGGGAGCTGGTTTCGTGCCTATCCGTAAGGAAGGCAAGCTTCCTCACACGAAGTTCCAGACCTCATACGAATTGGAGTACGGCTCGGCGGTAGTTGAAATACATACGGATGCGATTCATGAGGGGTCGAATGTCATCCTGATGGATGACGTGCTGGCCACCGGCGGCACGATGAGGGCCGCGATAGAGCTTGTATCCAAATTCGGCGCAAAAATAGAGGGCATCTATTTTCTTATTGAGATTAAGGATTTGGACGGAAGAAAGAAGCTAAAAGGGTATCCCGTACACTCCCTTATCAGTTATTGACGGCGTAACAGGCGTCCTCTGCCCGAGCTTTTGCCTAAGTTAAACCGCCTGCATGATTATGACGTTAACGCATGTTATAAGCGAAACCACGAATAACTGTCATTTCGACGAGCAAAGCGAGGAGAAATCTCCTTCGCGTAGGAGATCTCTCGCCTCGCCGCTTCGCGGCGGGCTCGAGATGACGTTGCAGAGATGAGCTTACATGCGCTAAAGGCATAATCATGGGAGATTGGGGCAGATGAAGAACGCATGGGCAGTGATCTGCAATGAGCCTTACAGGCTTTTTTTTCCGATCGGCATCGGGATGGGGGTGTTCGGCGCATCCCACTGGCTTTTATACGCACTGGGTATAATCCCTAATTATTCCGGATCTTTTCATTCCGCGGTGCAGATCCAGCTTTATATGAGCTCGTTTGTTGTCGGGTTTCTCACGACGGCTGTGCCCAGATTTTCGGCCACTTTTACGGCTGAGTCGTTCGAAGTGACGGCATTTCTTGCGCTTATCTTGGCCATTTTCGCGGGTGTTGTTTCGGGGCATCCGCTTTTGGCGCACGGTTTTTTCATGGCGCTCGTTGTGGGACTGCTCGTTTTCGTGGCACGGCGGTTTCTAAAGCGCAACATCCAATATCCCCCGGTCCAGTTTATTTGGATCCCGGTAGCGGCGTTGCACGGATTGTGCGGCTCGGCGCTCATGATTTTGGCGCAAAAGGGGGTTCTCGGCGTAAATTTCATGGCGTCGGCGAAGCCCATGCTGAATCAGGGGTTTATGTTGTCGCTGGTTCTTGGAATCGGCGGTTTTCTCGGGCCGCGTATTATGGGAAGTCGTGAATTTCCAAACCCGGAGAGCATCCGCGCGAGCATTCCGGCGTTTCGCTCGCGGCAGGCAGTTATTCAAGGGGTTGCAGGCCTAATATTTTTTTCCAGTTTCTGGCTTGAAGGATTGGATTTCAAAACAGCCGCCTATGCGCTGAGGGCCGCCGCGGCGACGTATATTCTTCTGCAAAGCCATGCTTTAATTTTAAGGCCCAAAACGCCCGGTGTTTTCTCACGCTTAGTGTGGATGTCTTTCTGGTTTATTGTGGCCGGCCTTTGGCTGGCTTTGTTTTTTCCGAAGCATTTGGTCTCGGCGCTTCATCTGGTTTTCATCGGCGGATTCAGCCTGATTACGTTTGCGGTTTCGACGATGGTGGTCTATAGCCATTCGGGCCAGGGTGAGAAACTGCAGCGTTCACCGTGGATATTGAAACTTGTCATGGTTTTAGTGCCTTTGGCGCTTTTTTTCAGATTGACGGCGGCTTTGACAACGGAGCATTATTTTACGGGACTGGGGATTGCGGCTTTTTTATGGATTGTGGCCGGGGTTTCCTGGTTTATATTCGCCGCGAATTTTTTCATCAAGATCCCCCAACGAAGCCATGAAGAACGCGGCCGTGTGTGCTAAAATGGTACTGCAAAAAGGGGGCTGGCGATGACGATTCCTCTTCAAACAGGTTATGTGTATGGCCCGGTAGTCTCCAGGCGTTTCGGAAGCTCGCTGGGCATCAATATCCTCCCGACGGATGAAAAGGTCTGCAATTTCGACTGCGTGTATTGCCAGTACGGCGCGTCGGTTAAGGAAGAGGATTTTTCATTTCCACCCGCCGAGGAAATAAAGGAATCGGCCGAGAAGCATTTTTTATGGATGCAAGGCCAGTCCGTCAGTGTCGACTGGATCATGATCGCGGGGAACGGAGAGCCCACGCTTCATCCGAAATTTTCAAGAATTGTCGATGATTTGAAACGGCTTCGTGATACTTATCTTCCCGGCGTCAAACTCGGGATTCTTTCGAACGCCTCCAGTTGTTTCAAGCCTGAGATTCAGAATGCGCTTTCGAAACTGGATCGTTGCTTCATGAAGCTGGACGCCGGGTATCATTCGTTATTTCGCCGTTTAAATGCGCCTCAAGGGTCGTCCGATCAGGCGAATCTTATTTGGAGTGATATTATCGATGGCCTCTATCACTTGCCGAAAGGTGTGATTCAGAGCCTCTTTGTCACGGGCAAAGTAGATAACACCGATCCCAAGGATGTCCAGGAGTGGGTGCGGGCGGTGGATTATATCCACCCTGAAGAAGTGCAGATCTACACGGTAGACAGGCCGACACGGGTGGAGGGTATCCTTCCAGTCGAGAAACAGAAACTGGATGAAATCGCCAAGCGCCTGACGTCGACGACAGGCATACCCGCCCATGTCTTCGTTTAAACGGTTTGACGCTTCGGGCAGATCTTACCGTCATATCGGCGCTGTTTTAGGCGTGCTTCTGGGTTTCGGGGCTCCGTTAGGAGCCATTCTTTTCCGTCCCATTCTTGCAGGCGAGATGAGTTATGAGTGGATCCGGCAGGATATCATTCGGTATGTCGATTTTTATGTCTATATGGCGTTTTCCACGCCGCTTGTTTTCGGTCTTTTCGGGGCGTATCTGGGTTACTTAAATGATGAAATTCAGTGCCAGAAAACATCCCTGGAAAACATCAATACATTGCTTAAAGACCAATCCATGACGGACGATGCGACAGGGCTTTACAATCACCGGCATCTCATGGAAGTGATCGAGAAAGAGCTGATGCGCGCCAAACGTTATAGCCGTTTTTTGTCGGGCATGATGGTCGACGTGGATGATTTTAAGAGCATCAATGATTATTACGGCCATCTGATCGGAGACTCGGTTTTGAGGGAAATGGCGGCCATCTTAAAAAATGATGTCCGGAAAGTGGATCTTGTCGGCCGCTACGGCGGCGACGAATTTGTGGTGCTGTTGCCCGAGACGAGCGGCGAGCTTGCGCGAAACGTGGCCAATCGCATCCAAAAAGACGTGCGTCAATACCGGTTTAAGACCCTGAGGGATTATATATCCGTGTCCGTGAGCATAGGCGTCGTTCATTTTAGCGACGTCAAGGCTTTTGACAAATTATTATTCGTCGAGAAGCTGGACGAAGCGATGTATAAAGCCAAAAGCATGGGGAAGGATCGAATTCACAGCGAATGATTGTTCCGCAGTTTCGCGTTAAATTCCCCAGATATTTTTCTGGTATTCTCCGACCATGCGGTCGGTGTTGAAATATCCGCCTTCAGAAATTGCGTGGATCATTTTCGTGACCCAGTCGGAATCGGGATTTAAATTTCCTTTTGAGTTTGTCTGGTAATAAAGCATCACCACTTTTTCCAGCATTTCGTATAAAAGTGACGAATCTTCGCGAAGCCTTAAATTTCGCTCATCTCCGGCGGCTTCTCCATGGTGCTCCCACCCGAAGATCCAGCCGATATTTTTTTCCGCCGCTTCCACGACCCAGCCGTCGAGCGTTGAAAGCTGTAATACACCGTTTAAGATTGCTTTCATACCGCTCGTGCCCGAGGCTTCGAACGGGGGAAGCGGATTGTTGAGCCAGACGTCGACGCTGGAGGACAAGAGTTTGCCGAAATAAGTGTCATAGTTTTCCAGCATCATGACGCGCAGCAGGTCTCTGGCATTTTCCAGGGAATCGATCGTGGAAAGCATTTCATTCACGTAGGTAAATCCCAGGTCGTCCTGCGGGTGGGCTTTTCCGGCAAAAAGAATTTGAATCGGGCCGATACGTTTGGCGATGTCCAAGAGTCTCGTGACGTCCTGCAGCAGGAGACTGGGCCGCTTGTACCCGGCGATGCGCCGCGCCCAGGCGATCGTAAAGACCTGAGGGTCCATTTTCCAGTTCTTTAGGAACAAACACAGCCTTTCTTTATTCTCCTGGTGAGCGTTCCAGATCTCGCCGCGAAATGAAGCGTTGTCTTTTAAAGCAAGCGCATTTCTGAGAAGGGTGGGGTTTTTTCTCCATTCGCCGATTTCGTTTTTATATTTGTCGAGCACCGTCGCCACGGCCTCGGAGACCCACGTGTGAGTGTGAACGCCGTTCGTGATGGACAGGATGCGGTCCCGGTGCTCGGGGAACTGCGCGCGCGTGACCTCACCGTGCTTTTTCGCGACCGCGTTGATGTGGGCGCTTGCGTTCATTGCGTGCTGTGTCAGGTTGATAAGCTCTGGATTGTCGGGGTCCTGGCCGAATTTTTTTAAAATTGTAAATTCTTCGTCGTGCAGGATCTCCTGCACCACTTTCTTCTGAAAGCGGTCGTGGCCCGCGGCAACGGGCGTGTGGCAGGTATAGGCAAAATGTTCTTTCAGGGAATTTATTTCGGCAGTCGGCGTTTTTTTGGCTTTTTCGACGTAGGCCAGCGCCGCATGGCCTTCGTTCAAATGGTACGTGTTGATTTTATAGCCCAGCTTTTCCAGCGCCTTCATGCCGCCGATACCTAAGAGGATGCGCTGCAATATCTTCCAATCGGCGTTGTCACTGCGATAAAGCTGGTTGGTCAGGGTTTTCGTGAACCCGTGGTTTTCTTCGATGTTTGAATCCAGCAGAATCAGCGGAATCACATGTGTTTTTTCAAAGTTGTAGACAAAATACTTCCAAAGCCTCAGGTAAATGGTTTCTTTTCTTAACGGGATTTCGATGCGGGTTTTTAATGGCACAAGTCCCGGATAGGAATAAGGGTCCCAGTCATTTTCCTCCGGGATCTGCCCGTCCTTGAACCAGAAGTTTTGCTTAAAGTAGCCTTTGTTCCATAGGATCCCTATCGCGGCCAAGGACACGCCGCGGTCCGCGGCGCTTTTCAGCGTGTCTCCGGCGAGAACTCCCAGGCCCCCGCTGTAGATCGGCAGGTCGAGGCGATGATTGGTCTTCAGTGAAATGTAGTAATCAATCGCCCTTAGGTTTGAGAATACGTTATGATGGGTTGAAAGGTTTTTGGGGCTGGGCGGTTGGGAGGAGGAAAACACGTTGTAGGTGTTTGTCGAGAGGCCGTATTCCATCGAGAAATAGGCAACCGATCGTTCGGCGGCCGAAAGCAGTTTTTCCTCGGCCCGGAGGATCGGCTCGACTGGAAACCCAAAATAACGGTCGGCCGAAATGTCGCGGGCGTATTTTTTTTCAAAATTTTCGACGGGAACAAGGGAAAGGAATTTTTCCATAAGAAAGGCAATTATACACGAATCAAGAAGCGATAAGCAAATAAACGAAAGTTATGGTAAATTAGTCGGAATATTTATGCGGAACAATAAAAAAGAAGCGGACGAATTTTTCATGCGGCAGGCCCTGCGGGAGGCCCAGAAGGCTTTTGAAGCGGATGAGGTGCCGGTGGGTGCCGTGATTGTGCACAAGAACAGGGTCCTGGGACGCGCCTATAACCAGGTCAGGCTTTTAAAAGACCCCACGGCCCATGCGGAGATGATTGCGATTACTCAAGGCTGTGAGACTCTCGGCTCGGGGCATTTACCGGACGTAACCGTTTATGTTACACTCGAGCCTTGTCCGATGTGCGTGGGCGCGATGATCTTGGCCCGCATCGAGCGTCTGGTGTTCGGCGCCCGGGAAGCCAAGACCGGCGCTTGCGGTTCGAAAGTTCACCTTTTGGCCGACGCTGCTTGGAACCACAAGTTTAAGATTGAGGAAGGATTGCTCGAATTCGAGTCCGCGGCGCTTTTGCAGGAATTCTTTAAGAAAAAACGTGCTGCACGATAAAAATTTTTGCGCTTATTGGTCCCGTCTCGGCGCTTGGGTCGGCGCCTCGCGGGATCAATTCGCGCGGGGGACTTGACGACGCCTTTGGCGTCGTAAGTCCCGCGCTCATTGGGAGAGGTGCGTGAGTGGTTGAAACGGCACGCCTGGAAAGCGTGTAACCCGCAAGGGTTCCAGGGTTCGAATCCCTGCCTCTCCGCCAGATTTTGCAAAGCAAAATTTGGCGAGATCTCGCCAAAAGCCAAAAGGCTTTTGGCGGATCCGCCAGCAGGTAGCTTATGTATCACGTTTATATTCTTCTTAATGAAGCAAAGACTCGGACGTATACAGGTGTTGCTGATGATGTTGAAGGACGCCTAAAAGAGCATAATGCGGGTAGAGTAAAATCTTCGAGTCCATATCGTCCTTATAAGGTCATTCATACGGAATCGTTTGAAACATTGAGCGAAGCTCGACAGAAAGAGAAGTTTTATAAATCGACAACTGGTCGCAGAAGACTGAAAGAGATGCTTTTTGTGTGAACCCTATAGTGGCCCCACAAAACTAGACCAAAAAC
>Ga0155276_158_pt2 | contig 32233 bp, 32 predicted proteins | sample RifCSPhighO2_02_FD_106244 | JGI IMG/M metagenome (GOLD analysis project Ga0155276, IMG submission 106244) | Omnitrophica bacterium RIFCSPHIGHO2_02_FULL_51_18 | reverse complement strand
CTTCAAAAAAGGTCCGCTTGTCCCCCGAAGCTTTAGCGTAGGGGGACAGGCCCGTACTCTTACGGCTATATTATTTTGCTAAATCCACGGCCGGCGCTGCGACCGGGTACCCCTTCTCCTTCCACGCGTCGATGCCGCTTTGCATGAACTTGACATCGCTAAAACCCAAGAGTCTCAATTTAGACATCAAAACTTCGCTGGCGTGGCAATCTTTATTGCAATAAGTGATTATCTTCGTATCCTTCGGATATTTTTCCACGGAACGCTTCAAAAACTCATCCACATCCGGAGGGACGGAAATCACGTTCGCCTGGAAAAGCGCCTGTTTTTCGTAGTACTCCGAAATCATCGGTAAAATGGCCCCTTCGATATGTTCGGCTTGGTAATTCCGCAGGCTCCTGGCGTCCATCAGCACAAAATTCAGTTTCTGGTCCTGCATCTGGCGCACCGCATCGGCCGAAGTCGCATCCTCGACGGACGGCGATGCCGGAAGTTCGGCACCTTGAGAGGCATTAGTTCCTAAAAAAACTGCGAGAGCGCAGCACAACGGTAAAAACAGACGGCCTTTTTTCATCCCACGGCCTCCGCCATCCATGACAAATACTCTTTGGAGACTTCGACCATCGGAAGCGCTATAATTTCCGGCAGCTCATAAGGATGCATGGCCCGTATCGCTTTTTTGACTCCCTGAAACTTTTTTTTCAGCGTTTTAATCAACAAGACTGTCTCGTTCGATTTTTCGATTTTGCCTTTCCACGAATACGTCGAGACAAAACCGCTCCGGACGGAAACGCACGCGGCAAGCTTTTGCGTCACAAGGGATTTCGCGATTGCGTTAGCGGATTTTAAATCAGGGGCAGTGGTGAGGACAACGACGCCTTGCATTAAAAACGCAATGTGATCCTGTAATCGTTCCCCAAATCCTCAAGAATTACATGTCCTTCGCGCGCCAGCCAGCCCAAACTCATGAGGATGACGTTCCGGTTTCTATCGGTGCCTTTTACGAGCTCCGAAAGCGTTGAGGTCTTATGCTGATCCAGGTAATGCCAAATATCGCCGGCGACAATCCCAATCTCGGTAATCATTTTTCCCCCAATAATTTTCAGTAAAATTAAGCGTAAGCGTGTATATCATAATCAGAGCAGTCCAATAAATCAATCATTTAGTCGTGAGCTCACTCACGACTCAAGCAGGCGCTCCTCCGGCGATTTCTTATTGTAACTCTTGCATTGGGGGCACTGGGAAATCTCATGATGCGTGGAATCCACGTAAATATAGGCACAGATCGAACATTCCCAAACGTCTGCCTTCTCCCGGATAAATTTCGGAAAAATCACCTTCTTCTCAAACAGGATCCATCCCACAAATATCGCAAGAAGCGATGACATCACGTACAGGCAGACCGCCGTTGATACGTCCATGCGAAACATAAGCGCCCTCTTTAGCCGCTAAGTAATACGAAAGCGGATCCTTCCTTTTTGCCGCGTGGAGGCGCGAAAAGTCTTGAGCGCCTCAAATTGCCAGCCCCTTAAATAATTCTCCCACAAAGTGTCCGCCGCGCGATTGCCGCTGGAAACAATCGTCTGTATGCCCAAAACAGAACCGTCCGCATCCACGCTAAAATCCAAAACGATTTCAACATTATTCAAAGACGCCTGGAATCCTGCCGGTAAGCGGGGGACATCCGGCCGATTCAGCACCGGCCGCTCCTTCACCTCTCCTTCCAGTCCCTCAATGCCTTGCAAATACCCAAGCCCAAGCCGGGACGTAAATTCGGTGTCCAACGATGATTTGGTCCCTCCCACCAGACTTTTGATTGAATTCAACACTCTTTTCCCGAAGGGCAGACTCACCACTTCGCCCGGGGAATGCCGTGACATCGTTTTCACTTCCAAATCTATCGGTTTCGAGAAATCCGAGAGCCTCCGGTAAAAAGCTTCGGAAAGCTCAGGCTTGGTTTCCAACAAAGTCCTGAATAAGGAGTCATCCAGCACGGGCCCCAGCGAAACAATCTGAGGTTTTGCGCGGGTCGGTTTCTTGTGAGCCACGGTGATTGAAATGGAAAAAAACCAGAAGCAGTGCCAAAGGATTGAAAGTGCCAATGCCGAAACAAACGCCTTGTCGCGAAGAGACCAACCGGGATTCATTGATTTTCGCCCAGTTTCTGATTGGTGGCAATGTTGATCTGGGGGATTCCGAGGTCCCGGCAAAGGTCCCAAATTTCCACGACGCGCCCGAGCGACGCATTCGTATCGGCCTTCAGAAGCAGTGACTTCTGCTCACCCGTGTTTTCCTTAAGTGTCGCCATGAGTTCGTTGATCGTAACGGGTTTTTCATTTAAAAAGAGAAGGTCCTGGCCGGTCACGGTCACGACGACATTTTCGCTCGAAATCACTTCGCTCGTGATAGCCTTCGGAAGGCTGACCTTAATGCCGGGCTGAAATACGAAATTCGACGTCAGCATGAAAAAAATCAGCAGTTGAAACACCACGTCTATCAGCGGCGCAATGTCCAGTTGTCCTTTCCGGAGCTCGGTCCGCCTCTTCAGCCGCTCAAACCTCATGCGCTTCTCGCTTCTCGCCTAAAATATTCAGGAGTTCCGTCGCGCTTCTTTCCATATCAAGTACGAACCCGTCCACGCGGCTCACCAGGTAGTTGTAGGCCACAAAGGCGGGAATCGCCACGCAAAGACCGGCCACCGTCGTTAAAAGCGCTTCCCAGATGCCTCCGGCCAGATCGCCGGGGTTCACCGGATTGAGTGAGGAGGCTTTGCTCTCAATCACCTGGAAAGCAGCCACCATTCCGGTCACGGTCCCCAACAACCCCAGGAGCGGCGAGATGTGCGCAACCGTTGCCAGCACCGGCAGGTTTTTCTCCAGGCGCGGCACTTCGTGAATGCTTGCATCCTCAATGGCTTCCCTCACTTCCTGGCGCGGGCGGTCATGCTTTAAAATGCCGGCCTTCAGGATATTTGCGATCGGACCTTTCGTCTTGTCGCAAAGCTCAAGCGCCTCCATAATCTTGTTGCGCTTCAGGGACTTTGAGATCTGATCCATAAACGCCTTCGTGTCAATCTGCTCGCGCCGGAGCGCCGCGAGACGCTCAATCACGATCGCAAACGCAATCACGGAGCAAAGCAGGATCGGCCACATGATCGGGCCGCCCTTTTGCATAATTTCCCACATAAAACCCCCTATCTGTTTTTTCCTTCCAAGTGCCCCTTAATTTTTACCGCTTTCTCACGCGCATAATCCGCCTGATTGGACCGCGAGGAAGCGACCGCTTCATAAATTTTAAGCGCTTCTTTGTATTTATGGATGTCTTCAAAAAGCCGGGCCGCGCGAAGCCTGGCCTTGTCCGCGTACACCATGTTTGCGGGATACAGTTCGCTCAAATTCTGGAACTGAAGCGCCGCCTTCTCGAATTCCGCCTGAAGTTCATACGCTTCGGCAAGCTCAAAACTCGTCTCGCACGCCAAGTCCCCTTGCGCGTCCTTCAAGGCCTCGCCAAAATAAAAGGCGGCCTCTTTCAGGTACCCTTGGGCCTTGAGGATTTCGGCCAGTTTTTTTCGCGCCAGCGTCCTCTCAAGGCCCGGCGCGGCGCTGCTGATGATCTTCATAAGCTCCGTCTTCGCCTCATCAGACTTGCCTTGAGAGATCATAAACTCGGAGGCTTTCAACAAACCCTTGGAAGCCCATTCGCTCTTCGGAAATGCCTGCGCAAGGCCCTGGAATGTCCTCACGCCGGCCCAGAGGTCCCCGTCCCTTTCATACGCCATCGCCGTTGAAAAATACGCTCTGTCCGCGACGAGGCTTGTCGGAAACTTTTTGGGAACCTGCTCAAAATAGGAGCGTGCTTTCGTATATTGGCCTCGGTTGAAATAATACTCGCCCAGCCCATACAAAACATCGGCCGCCCTATCGCTGTCCGGGTATTCGGAAAGATAAGACTCAAATTCTTTGATCGCCTGATCTGCTTTATCGAGCTTTATCAAACAAAGTGCAATTTGGTATTTACACAAACGCCCCAGGTCTGTCTTCGGGGATCGGGTGTAAATGTTTTTAAAGATCGAAAGCGCCTGCGTGTAGTCCTGCCGGCCGAAATGGCATAAGCCTATTTGAAAATAAGCTTTTTCCTTTAGCGTGCTTTCTGGAAAGCGGTTCATGAGTTTCTTGAACTGTTCGGCGGCCTCTGCAAAGAGTTCTTTCTGCATCAGGGCGTTCCCGAGCCGGTACAGCGCCTCCGCGTAAAAATGACTGCCCTGAAAATTTACGAGCATACCCTGGAAGCTTAAAATGGCCGAATCCACCCGGCCCAGGCGAAGCAGCGTTGTGGCCGATTGGTACTGCGCGTAATCCGAATAAAAACTTTTAGGGCTGTCCTTCAGCACCTTGTCATACTCCTCAAGCGCCTTCTCCAACTCGCCCTTTTCCAGATACGTATCGCCGATGCGGCAAATCGCGCCGACTTTCAGGATTTCGTTGTGACTGTCTTCCTCAACAATGCGAAAATGCTCAACGGCCCGCTCCAAATCTTTTAAAGCCACATAAACCCAGCCCAAGTTATAATGAATGTCATCCAAGAGATCGCTCGCCGGGAAACGCCGCGTCAACTCTTCGTACAAATCCGCGGCCTCGCGATACCGGGCCAAATTATAAAGCGCCTCGGCTTTCCAAAAATAAACCTCGGGCAAAAGCTCCGATTCGGGAAACTGGCTGATCACCTGATTATAGGGAGCCAGTGCCTCTTCGGAGCGCCCCAGCTTTGAAAGTGAACGGGCTCGCCCATACAAAAGCGAGTCCTTGAGCGACGAATCTTTGAGCTCCTCGTCAAACGGCGAAAAACTCTGGAGACTTTCATCGTATTTTCCCATCTGAAAATAAGTCCATCCGATCCCGTGAAGCGCATAATCGCGGAATTCATTTTTTCCGCCGAGATCAATGCTCTTTTTGAAGGACTCGAGCGCTGCCGGATATTCCCCGAGATTGTAATAACAATCGCCCAAAAGATAGTGAGCGTTTGGTTGTTTGGGATTCAGCGAATACTTTTCCGTAAACCCGCGCAGCACTTTCGCCGAGGCCTCGTATTTTTTAAGCTCATGGTAGGACTGGCCTATTTTATAGCGGGCCTCGATCGCCAAAGGGTCTTCCGGAAAAGCGTCCATGAGCTCCTCAAATTCCGAAATCGCCTTTTCATATTCCTCCAGCTCAAAATACGCCCACGCGCGCGAGTATTTGGAGTAGACATAAAAACGCGAAGAAGTGTATTTTTCAATGACCTCCGAATAAAAACGGATGCTCTGCGGAAAATCCTTGGATTTAAAATAAGTTTCAGCGGCCCAATAGAGCGCCTCGGCGCGGGCCGGGCTTGAAAAATTATCCTTGGCGGCTTCCTCAAACGTCTCGGCCGCCTTTTCGTAGTCACCCAGGCCCAGATACGATTGGCCTAAGAGAAACTTTTCGCTTTTTTCTTCGGCAGCCGCGCCCCCTGCCGTAAGCGCCGCAAGAAACAGGCTGAAAACAAGGGGTAACACGCTCTTAAGGAACCGGCCTGTGTGCGAACGAAGGTTTTGGGCAACGTCCTCGGGCGGGCCGCAAGCCACGAGTTCCCCTCCCTGATCGCCGCCTTCCGGCCCGAGATCGATGATATAATCGGCCGTTTTAATCACGTCGAGATTATGTTCGATCACGAGCACCGTATTCCCCTGATCCACGAGCCGCTGGAGCACCCTCAAAAGCCTGTCAATGTCCGCGAAATGAAGCCCGGTGGTAGGTTCGTCCAGGATATAAAATGTCCGGCCCGTGGCCCTTTTGGAAAGCTCGGTGGAAAGCTTCACGCGCTGCGCCTCGCCGCCCGAAAGCGTCGTGGCCGGCTGGCCCAGTTGGACATAATCCAACCCTACGTCACGCAGCGTCTGGAGCTTGGAGCTCACCATCGGCAGATTCGAGAAAAGATTCAGCGCCTCCTCCACGGTCATTTCAAGCACCTCAGAAATGGATTTTCCCTTGTAGCGGACTTCGAGCGTCTGCTCGTTGAAACGCCTCCCTCTGCACACTTCGCAGGTCACGTAGATATCCGGCAAAAAATGCATCTCGATGGTTTTGACGCCGTCCCCTTCGCAGGCCTCGCAACGCCCGCCTTTCACATTGAAGCTGAACCGGCCGGGCCGGTAGCCGCGCATCCTTGACTCAGGGAGCTTGGCGAAAATATCCCGGATCGGCCCAAAAAGCCCCGTGTAAGTGGCGGGATTCGAGCGCGGCGTGCGGCCGATCGGTGATTGGTCTATCTCTATCACTTTATCCACTTCACTGATTCCCAAAATTGCCTCATGCCGGCCGGGCCTTTGCTTGGATTGGTAAAGGCGCTTGGCAAGCCCCTTGTAAAGGATTTCATCCACCAGCGTGCTTTTGCCCGAACCGGATACGCCGGTCACGCAGGTGAACACGCCGAGCGGGATTTCAATGTCCACATTTTTAAGATTATGCTCGGCCGCTTTTTTGATGATAAGTTTCTTGCGGCCGCGCCAGTCCCGTCTTTCTTCGGGCAGCTTTATGTGGAGCTCGCGTTTCAAGTATCTGCCCGTAAGCGAATCGGGATTCTTCATCACCTCCTGCGGCGTACCGGCCGCGACAATGCGCCCGCCGTGCTTGCCCGCGCCGGGCCCAAGATCCACCAGATAATCCGCGCGCATCATCGTCGCCTCATCGTGCTCGACGACAATCAACGTGTTGCCCAAATTTCTCAAGGCTCCCAGCGCGTCGAGAAGTTTTTCGTTGTCCCGCTGGTGAAGCCCGATCGACGGCTCATCCAGCACGTACAACACCCCCATAAGCCCCGACCCGATCTGTGTTGCCAGACGGATCCTTTGCGCCTCGCCTCCCGAAAGGCTTCCGCTCATGCGGTCGAGCGTCAGATATCCCAGTCCCACGTTCTTCATAAAGCGAAGCCGGGCCCTTACCTCTTTCAGAATCTGATGCGCGATTTTCTCCTCGGTTTCCGTGAGCTTCACGCGGTGAAAAAAATGGTCCGCCGCTTCGATGGAGAAAGAACAAAACTCCATGATGTTTTTCTGCTGAACCCGCACGGACAATGCTTCGGGCTTCAGCCGCTTGCCGCGGCATTCCTGACAGGGGTGGGAGCTCATGAACTTATTGATCTCTTCCTTCATGTATTCAGACTCGGTTTCCTTGAAGCGTCTTTCCAGATTCGGGATCACGCCTTCAAACGAATGCCAAGGGTCCTCTTCTCCCTCGCCGTAAAGAACGATCTCCCTGTGTTTCTTGTGGAGCTCCTTAAAAGGCGTGTCGAGGCTGAATCCGTGTCGTTCGGCCAGATGCCTTAAAAGCCTCCTGAGATATATCACGAGAGACCGTCCGCCCTTGTTCCATGCGGCAATCGCGCTCCGGACCGGTTTTGTTTTATCAGGAATCACGAGATCAGGATCGATCTTCAGACAATTCCCGAGGCCGTCGCAGCCGGGGCAGGCGCCATAGGGGCTGTTGAACGAAAAAAGCCGCGGCTCCAGCGGCTGGAAACTGATTCCGCAGTGCACGCACGCATGGAGTTCCGAAAATAACTGCTCTTTACCGCCCGCTTCAGATGCCACCTTGAGGGTCCCCTTGCCCACTTTGAGCGCCGATTCCACCGAGTCGGTGAGGCGTTTTTTGATTCCATTTTTTAAGATAAGCCGGTCAACCACAATGTCAATCACGTGTTTTTTTTTCCTATCGAGCCGGATTTTGTCGGTGATCTCATAAACGGCTCCGTCGACGCGCACGCGCACAAACCCCTCTTTTTGAATGTCCTTAAAAATCTTCTGATATTCGCCTTTGTGGCCCTCAACCACCGGCGCAAGAATCTGGATCTTCGAATCCGCGGGCGCTTTCAGAATTTGCTCCACCACTTCTTGAGCGCTTTGCCGGGTGATTTTACGGCCGCATTGGTGGCAGTGCGGGACGCCGATCTTAGCGAACAAGAGCCTCAAGTAGTCATAGATTTCCGTGGTGGTGCCCACGGTGGACCGTGGATTGGAACCGGCCGCTCTCTGCTCAATGCTAATCGCCGGCGAAAGGCCTTCGATGTACTCCACGTTGGGTTTTTGCATGACGCCCAAAAATTGCCGCGCATAAGCTGAGAGACTCTCGACATAACGCCGCTGTCCCTCGGCATAAATCGTGTCAAACGCCAAGGACGACTTTCCCGAACCGCTCAGGCCCGTGAACACCACCATCGCGTTCCGGGGGATCCTCAAGTCAATTCCCTGCAGATTGTGCTCGCGAGCGTTCTTAACAAAAATATAGTCTTTTTCCATGTTTATACTTTTGTCATCTCGAGGTCGCCGCAGGCGACCGAGAGATCTCATCGCATGACTTGATGAGATTTCTCGCTTCGCTCGAAATGACAATTCTATTTTTTTAGTATCTCCGGTATGGGCCGCGTGTCAATCCGGATCCCCCCGTCATGCTCGATCATGAGCGTATAGATTGTGCCCGGCACAAACACGGAACCGGGAGCTTCAATTTGTGCGTTTTTGATTCCCACTCTTTTTCTGGCATCGGGATCGAGCGCGTACTTCCAGAACCGTCTCCAGATTTCCCGCTCAAAGTTTGAAGGCGGATTTCCGACGCGGTAACCGTCCGGCACCGCTTCGGTCGGCGTGATCTCGAACTCCTGAGTATTTTTGCCGTCCAGCACGAATGCCTTTAGGAATAAAGAGATACTCTTCCCCTTCATGCGGTGGCCTTCCTCGATATATCTGTCGTCAAAACGGACCACGAGCGTCTGAAACTGGATCAGGTTCCCCTTGAACGTAAAAAATTTCGGTTTGAGCGGCCGGCCCTTCACGTCGTATTCCAGGAACTTGATCGTCGTCGTGTACTTGCGCGTGTACTCGTCCACGCTCGAATCGGTCACCAGCACTTCGGCAAGCCGCGACTCGGCCTTGAGATTGTGAATGATCTGGCGGAAAAGCAAAAACTCCCTGAATTTGAAAAACCCGACGAATAGAAAAAAGACAACGACAAGCGCGATAAGGTTTCTTAGGGCTTTCTTTAAAGAATTGAACATAACCTATACGTAACTCAGTAGACCTTCTTGGGAAAAAAATTCTCCCTGGCAAGATGTGCAAACACGGAAAAGGCGTTTCGACGACGAAAATTCACCGCGAGTCTAATAGACTCAACGAGCGCCCAGACTCCGTAAACAATTGTGATTTCTTCACGGATCGACGGCACAAAAAACTGCACGATCCAAAGCCCAAAAAGCCCGACCGCTTCCCACCAGTCGAAATCCATGCCGGCCAGGAACAGAAAACCGAGGTAGGACTGAACGATTGTCAGCATAATCTCGGTTTTTTGATGCTCGTCAAATACGATCGGCGCGATATGCCCCAGACCGAACGAATAAATGAACGGGACTGTTGCCACCAAAATGGTCCATTGGTTGATCGAGGACGACACGAAATTCGCCAGCGCCATCGGCGCTTTTTTGACTGTCTTGGCCCAGTGAAAAGCGGATAGCTTTTCGGGAAATTCACTTAAGAACGGCGCCATCCACTGCACAAACACAAACTGCGACACGCCCAATGATACGGAAAGTGCCAGCATTGAATTTAGAAACGGGTGCGCGGTGTACCACAAAATAAGCGCCCCGAAGATGAACATTAAAGTGATGCCGATAAAATTCGCAGGTTTCCTAAGACACATGACAAAGCGGGAGATCCGGCCCAAGTCCTCTATTTCTTCACGATCCTGCGGCGGCATCTTGGACAATAACCATAGATAAACGGAATAAATGAACGCAAGCACCAAACCATCCCAAATGGTCAGCGTGCCTTTAAAATAGATCGTGAGAAAATAAATAAGCGCGGGGAGAAGGGACAAAACGGCGATCGAGTGCTCGTCATCCATTTGGATCTTCCAGAAGCCGCGTTTCGTGGTCGTGCGCCCAGCAAAGAGCACCGCCACAAAGTAAACCATCGGCCATCCGAGCCCCACAAAGAGCCTTAAGGAGCCGGTGAAATTAGCGGTGATGAGATGCATCTGGGAGGGGTCTTTGGCGGCCGACAGCGCAATGACGGCCTCGACGGCAAACTCAGGGAGTGTCTGAACCCATGCCAAAACAGCCAGCGCCAGGCCTTGAGAAATGTAAAACTGGCCGCACTCGGCGCCCCAGGCGATCAGCATGGCCGCTAGAATAATAGCCGGAAACGTCCACAGCGCGTGAATCGCTGCTATTGATTGAGCATGTTCCATAAGCGGTTTACTATATCATCCTGCTTGGGCTTTCGCAACGAAACACAAACGCTATTTTTGATTCTCGGGGTCCTGCCGCTGCGGCAGCCCCATTCGTGCTCGCGTAACTGGCGTTCGCTCCGCGCGAATGGGGCGCCCCGCCTCCGCGTCACCCCTCGAATCAAAAATCACCTTCATATCGTTCGATAACTTTGCCCATTCTTGAAGATTTAAGGTTTCCGGACGGCGCATGGAGTCGATGCCGACTTTTTTCAAAGCCTCCGTTACAGCGCTTTTACTAAAGACACCCCCCTCTTTATCCAAGAGAGAGTTTAGGATGGTTTTCCTTCGTTTTTGAAACGCGCGCCTGACTATTTTAAAAAAGTGGTCCTCGCTTTCTATCTCAACGGACGGGGAGATTAGAAACTCAAGTTTCACGATCGCCGAATCCACTTCCGGCGCCGGCCAAAAACATTGGCGGCTCACCTTACGGACCAAAGAGACTTTCGTGTAGATCTGCACAAAAATAGATAAAGATCCCCAAAGCTTACCGCCGGGCTTCGCCATCAAACGCTCAGCCACCTCCCATTGCATCGTGAGCACGGCCTGCTTGACGCTTCGCCTATGAAAAATGAGCCATTCCAAGATCGGGCTTGTGATGTTGTAGGGAATATTGCCGACAATGCGGATAGGTTCGTTATTTGCGGGTCCTGCCGCCTGCGGCACTCTTCCGTGCTCGTTCGTAACTTCGTTCGAACTGCGCGCGGAAGAGGACTCGCCTCCGGCGTCACCCGCAAATAACGAACCAATATCTACTTTTAAAATATCTGCTTCTATAATTTTTACCGGTTGGCCGCTAAAGGTTTTAGCTAGATGGGCCGCAAATGCTCTGTCTTTTTCAATCGCGATGAGCCGGTCTGTTTTTTTGGCGAGAAGCCTTGTCAGAAACCCGAGTCCAGGACCGATCTCAAGAAGCGGCTCCCCACTTCGCACTTCAACCGCCTCAGCGGCTGCGTGAAGTACTTCTTCATTCACCATAAAATTCTGGCCAAATTTTTTCCGGGCAGATAAATGAAGCTTGTTTAGGACAGACTTAGCCTCTTCGAGGAGCATAACGCTTACGGTTTTTGGAGAGAACGACGGCAAGTTTCAGGGCTTGCGTCATCGAGCCGGGGTCCGCTATGAATTTGTCCGCAATATCGTAGGCGGTGCCGTGATCCGGAGACGTCCGGACAAAAGGAAGGCCAAGCGTCACATTGACGCCGGAGCCTCTCGAAATCATCTTAAGAGGAATAAGTCCCTGGTCGTGGTACATGCAGATCTCGGCGTCATAACAACCTTCATAGGCGTCGTAAAATAAGGCATCAGGTGACAAAGGCCCGACGAGTTCCGCTTTTACCATTTTTTGAGCTTCACGGACCGCGGGCGCAATCACATCGATTTCCTCCCGGCCGAAACGCCCCTCTTCACCCGCATGAGGATTGAGGCCGCACACTACGATCTTTGGCCGTCGGATACCAAATGACTTCTGGAGTTCTAAAACCGTAAGCGTGATCGCGCTTTTTACACGCTCGCGGGTCACCTGCTTTGAAACTTCCTTTAAAGCCAAGTGCCTCGTCACCAGCACGACACGTAAACTCCCGCCGACCAACATCATTTCATAGCGCTTTGTGCGGGACAATGAGGCCAGAAATTCCGTATGTCCGGGAATGTTAAAACCTGCTTTTTTAGTAGAGGCTTTGTTGATCGGAGGAGTGACCACCGCATCCACTTCCCCTTCCGTTGCCAGCGCCGCTCCCAGTTTGATTGAGCGAACCGCAAGCGTCGCGAGCGCGGCATTAAATCGTCCCCTTGCAATTTTCTCGGGCATCTTCTCAAAAAAATAACAGGGCACGACACAAGCGGGCAGGGTATCCCACTGGGACAGATTCTGAATATCGGTAAAAACCATCTTGAGCTTTAAACGATTCGCAAGGTCCGCATAAAAGCGCGCACTTCCCAAAAGCAGTATCTTTGCGGCGGGTTTTTTGAGCCAGACGGCGAGCGATTTGAGAACAACTTCAGGGCCTATGCCGGCGGGATCTCCGAGCGTGACCGCGATTCGTTCCCCCTTCGACTTTCGCTCAGGGCTCCGCTTACCGGATCGAGATATAGGCATTCTTCTTAAGGGCAGACGTCCATTCCTCCAGGCGCTTTTTGAACTTTTCCTTGAAAAGGGTGTCTTGGACCTCGTTTCTGGCTTCCGCGAGCGGCTTCACGGAGACCTGCTCTCTCTCCACGACTTTAAAAATATGAAAACCAAGACTGCTTCGAATGACAGACGTGATTTCACCGGCGCCAAGCGCAAATACCTTCTCGTCAATTTCACCCAAAAGCTGCCCTTTCCCCACCCACCCCATTTCGCCGCCCTCTTTGGCTTCGGAACCTTCCGAATAAGCCTTGGCAAGCTCCTCGAAAGAGCTCCCCTCCTTCAGCCGTGCCAAAAGCGAATCGGTAAAACTTTTGGCCTCCTCTTCGGAACGCTGGCCGATGCGGACCAGGATCTGCTGCAAATGCACACGGTCGCCTTGGGCAAATCTGTCCGGATTGGCTTTGTAGTATTCGTTGATCTCGCCGGGCGATACGGACACCCGGGACCTCACCTCAAAATTAACGAGCTTTTGCATCATGATCTGGTCGCGGAAACGGTTCCACAATTTTTTTTCTGTAAGCCCCTGTTCCTCAATCGCACTTAAGAACAGATCTCTGCTCGGAAACTTATTTCTCACGTCGGTCATCATCTCATCCACTTCCGCGTCTTTGATAATCACCTGCTTGCGCTTGGCCTCGCTCAATATAAGTTTGTCTTCAATCACTTTGTCGAGAAAATTCTGCGCGGCCGTAGCGAGCTCCTCCTCGAGCTTCGCCCCCGTGTACATCGTGCGGTACTGCGCGACGATGGGCGCCATGATCACCTGCAGGTCCTGTTCGGTGATAATTTCATCGTTCACCACAGCCAAAATCCGCTCCACCACTTCCGCCGAAAAAGAACTGTTTGGAGAAAAAAAAGTCTGGAGCCACAGAAAAACGGCTGAGAAAACCATAACCTTGGAGAGATTTCTTATGATTCGGATCATTTCGTCTTGGCGGAAGGCGCCTGGAAAAGGGCGTTTAAGTTCTTTTCGTCTATTTCTATCTTGGCGCCGGTCTTCAGCTTCTCCACAAATTCCCGGTAGCGTTTGGACCTTTTCTCGTTGATCAACTGCTTTTCGACCGCGCTTTTGACTGCCCTAAAATCCCGGAGCTTGGGCTCCGCGCGGTCGGTCAGTTGAATGATGTGATAACCGAACTGGGTTTTAAACACCTCGCTCGTATCCCCCGGGTTCATCTTAAACGCGGCCTCTTCAAACTCGGGGATCAACTGCCCTTTTTGAAAGAAGCCCAGATCGCCGCCGCGCGAGGCAGTGCTGTCGATCGAGCGGGCACGCGCAAGCTCCGCAAAATCGGAACCTGAAGAAAGCATGGACTTCACCGCGTCCGCCTCTTCTTTTGTCGCCGCCAAAATGTGCGAGGCGCGCAAAAGAAGCGGCGTCATAAATTGCTCTTTATGCGCTTCATAGTATTTTTCGGCTTCTCCGTCCCCGAGCGAAATCTTACGGTCCACTTCCAACTCGATCAGTTTGGCGATCACAATCTTCCGCTGGGCCTGTTGGATCAATTCCTTCACGTCCGGCAGGTTTTGGACCGCACGCTTTTTAGCCTCTTTTTCAAGAAAATGTTCATCGACCATGTCCCCGACAAAGTCCTTGCGGCGACGCAACACCACATTTTGAAGCTCGCGGGAAAGATTTTTGATCTTGGCGACAAAATCTGATTCCGTGAGCGTCGTGCCATCAAAACGGGCCAGCGTAGCCCCGCTTTTTTTGGTTTCAAGACACCCGCTTAAAACACAGGAAACACCCGCAAAAGCCGTAAAAAAACATACCCATGCTATTTTCCGAAAAACTTCATGCTTCATAAATCCTTTCAGGGGAAAGATTTCCAGCCAAGGTCATTACTTATGCAAAGGTCAGTAACGGCTGAATATACCATAAACGATGGCTGCCTTCAATCGGGTTTATCGTATTGTTCATCATTCATGCGGACTTTGAGAGCCGCGAAACCGTTTCCTTGAGAATACGGCAGTAAAGGTCAAAACCGATGCTTGAGATATACCCATGTTGTTCAGTTCCCAAGATATTCCCGGCCCCCCGGATTTCAAGGTCTTCCATGGCAAGATTGAATCCCGAACCCAAATACGTAAAGCGCTGGATCGCCTCGAGGCGCTTCCGGGATTCCTCCGTCAAAACCATGCCTTTAGGAACCAGAAAGTATGCGAACGCGTTCCTGTCAAAACGCCCGACTCGGCCTCTCAGTTGATAAAGTTCCGATAAACCGAACAAATCGGCCCGATCCACGATCAAGGTATTGGCATTGGGAATATCAATGCCGGATTCTACGATGGTCGTCGAGACCAGCACATCGATCTGGCCGTGAATAAACTTATGCATGATCGATTCGAGGAGTTTGCCCGGCATCTGGCCGTGCGCAAACGCGATTTTCGCTTCCGGCACGAGTTTAGAAACTTTTCTCGCGGCCGCCTCAATGCTTTCAACACGGTTGTGAATGAAAAAAAGCTGCCCTTTGCGCGCCAGCTCCCGTAAGATCGCGTCGCGAATCAAGCAATCATCCGTCTCTTTGACGACCGTCTGAATGGGTTTCCGGTTTCTGGGCGGCGTGTTGATTGTGGACATGTCCTTCGTGCCCACAAGCGATAGGTAAAGTGTACGCGGGATCGGCGTCGCCGTCAGCGTCAGGATATCCACCAAAAGCCTTAGACGCTTCAGGTGCTCCTTGTGCTTCACTCCAAAACGCTGCTCCTCATCGATGATCACAAGCCCGAGGTCCTTGAACGAAATGTCCTTTGAAAGCAGGCGGTGCGTGCCGATCACAATGTCCGAAGCGCCTTCGGCGATTTGTTCCACAATTTTTCTTTGTTCGAGTTTCGTCTGGAACCGGGAAAGCATATGTATTTTGACCGGGAAGCTCTTCATGCGCGCGCCGAACGTGTCGAAGTGCTGCTCCGCCAGAATCGTCGTCGGCACAAGGATCGCGACCTGCTTTCCGCTCATGACGGCCTTAAACGCCGCCCGCAGGGCCACTTCCGTCTTTCCATATCCCACATCCCCGCATAAGAGCCTGTCCATCGGAACCGGCGATTCCAGGTCTTTTTTGACCTCCTCCAAGGCCCTCACCTGGTCCTCGGTTTCCTCATAAGGAAACTCTTCTTCAAGCTTCCTCTGCCACTCGGTGTCTTTCTGAAACGAAAGGCCTTGAAGCGCCTTTCGCTTTACCTGCATATCCAGAAGCTCGGCCGCGAACGAAAGCACACCCTTCTTCGTCTTCTCCTTGAGACGCTCCCAATTCCTGGAGCCCAGCCTTGATAGCCCGGGCTTGATTTTGCCAAACGCGATGTAACGCTGGACAAGATGCATGTCGCGCGTCGGAACATACAGGATATTTTTGTCGGCAAATTCTAGAACGAAGTGGTCTTCCTGCTTGTCCTGCTTGTTTTTGAGTGATTGGATGCCCCGGTAGCGCGCGATACCGTGAAGTACGTGGACTACGAGGTCCCCCGGCTCAATGTCCACGAACGGGTCTATCGGTGCCGCAGTGTCCACGGACAACAAGCCTTCATTCCGGACAAGATTTTGCTGCCAGGCGCGGATTTTAAGCACGATCACCATCGTGTGCGGTTCAAGCCGGGCGCCGGAAAGTGTGTCAAACACGTGGATGCTCTCGAGCGTGTCCGCGGAAAACTCCATGCGGATCGGCATCGAGAAGTTCAGAGGGAAGACATCGACCACGCCGCCGCGGACGCTGAATTCGCCCGGCGCACTGATTTTGTCACGGCGCGTGTAGCCGAAATCGCTCAGGCGCTTTGGCAGCACGGCAAAGTCCACTTCCTGACCCACATAAAATTCTAGGGTTTCAAACATGATAAGTCGTGAGTCGTGAGTCTTGGGGTGGTAAGCATGACTCACGACTACATCTTGAGTGGTGCCGAAACTCCCAGAAGCTCGAGACCCGAACGGATCACCGACTGCACGGAAAGCACGAGCATCATACGCGCATGAGTCAAGTCCGCATCCTCACTCACCACCCGCTTCTCCGCATAAAATTTATGAAAAGCTCCCGCCAGCTCCGTCAGGTACGGAACCAGGCGAAACGGTTCAAGCGTGCGCGCCGCGGCGAGCACCGTGTCTTCATATTGGGATAAGAGCCTTAAGAGACGCAGCTCCTGCGCGGAATCGAGCCGCAGGAGAATCGCCGGATCCTGCCAGGGCAAATCAGATTCTTTTTTACCGAATGTGTTTTTGATGCTCTCAATTCTCGCGTGCGCGTACTGAATATAAAATACGGGGTTCTCGGGCGTCTGGCTTTTGGCAAGCTCAAGGTCGAAGTCCAAATGCGCGTCAAACTTTCTCATCAGGAAAAAGAAGCGGCCCGTGTCCTTCCCGACCTCGTCTAAAATTTCCCTGAGTGTCACAAATTCGCCCGCGCGCGTGGACATGCGCACCTGTTTTCCGCCTTCGTACAACGTCACAAGCTGTGCTATCAAGACGCGGATTTTTTTTGGATCGTGTCCCAGCGCGGCCTGCGAAGCTTTGAGACGGGCGATGTAACCGTGATGATCGGGCCCTAAAATGTCGATGAGTTCGTCAAAACCGCGGTTGAACTTTTCATGATGATAGGCTATGTCCGGCGTGAGATACGTGTATGTCTTGTCGCTTTTTATGAGCACCCGATCTTTGTCGTCGCCCCATTTTGTCGAACGCAGCCAAACCGCGCCTTCCTCCTCAAATACGACGCCGCGCTCCCTCAATTCTTGAAGCGTCTTTTCCACTTTTCCTGAGCGCGCCAGCTCTTCCTGACTGTAGTAATTGTCGAACGAGACCCCAAAATCTTCCAGATCTTTTTTAATGCCGCGAAAAATAGCGTCCTTGGCGGCTTTCTTCGCCCACTCGAACCGGTCTTTGGGAGACATTTGCTTAAACCTCGCCGGCCCGCAAATTCCGAGCGCCGCTTTGGCGGCTTCGATCAAATAGGCGCCGCGATAATAGTTTTCGGGCATGTCCTTTTTTGTGTTCTCGATTAATTCTTCCGCGCGGAAGCGCAAGGACTCTCCCAGCGTGTCAATCTGCACACCCTCGTCATTGTTGTAATATTCTTTCCACACCTCATGGCCGCAGAACTTCAAAATCCGCGCCAGAGAGCCCCCGAGCGCCGCCTGTCGTCCGTGCGCGACCGTCAAGGGCCCCGTGGGATTGGCGCTCACAAACTCAAGCAGAACTTTTTTGGGCGAAATGCCTTTCGGTTTTCCGAAATCTTTCCCTTCGGATCGGATGAGACCGACCACACGCGCCAGCTCGCTTTGAGTATAATAAAAATTGATAAATCCGGCTCCCTCCACGGTCACTTTTTCAATCCGCATTTTTACCGGAGAGCCTTCAAGGAGCCCGGTCAGGTGCTTTACGATTTCCTCGGCCAAGACCTTCGGAGACTTTCCGGCGTGCCTCGCCAGGGACAACGCAACCGTATTTGAGAGTTCGCCGAATTTTTCTTCGCGGGGAATCTCAAACAGGAGTTCAATGTCGGGCATCATTCCCCCGCCTGCTGTCTTTTCAACCGCTTTCGCCAATAAACGAGCTGATTCTATTTTTATTTTTTCCATCGCATCACCCGCGAATGTCAGAAAGCACGTTTCGGCGCATCTCCCCAGAGGCGCTCCAGCTGATAAAACTTCCTCGTGTCCTCATGAAAAACATGCACCAGGATGTCCCCGTAATCCAAAAGCACCCAAAGCGCTTCCTTATAGCCCTCCTTATGCTTCGGGTAAATCCCTTCTTCCTTTAGGTTCTTCTCGATGCAGTCGACGATCGCCTTCACGCGCACTGCCGAAGGCGCGCTCATAATCACAAAAGTGTCGCAAAATGACGACTTCCCCTTCATTTCCATGATCACGATGTGCTCCGCCTTTTTTTCCCCGGCGGATTCACAGATACGATCAATTTTTAAACGGGCTTCGATGCGAACCCCCTTAAATGAGAACGTAATTTACGCGGCTGAAAGAAGCATAAATTACTGTTCGAATTTAATCCGCCGCGCTTTTTGGCGGATAACCCGCTCAATTGTTTACGAAGTGCGGTGGAAGACACCTCCAACGCCGCAAACGGAACATACAGAACGGGCCGCCGGGTGTTTTGTCGCAGCTTATAACCGGGACGCGTCATCACGACAAACCGGCAGAGCCTGAAGATTTCTTTCACGGACTTCCAGCGCGGCAGCGTGTTCAGGTTGTCAGCGCCGGTTAAAAAATAAAGCACTGTCTGCCTGCCGAACTTTTTTTTGAAGTACCTCAGCGTATCCACCGTGAAAGATTCGCCCTGCCGGAGGATCTCGCAAAGCGAGACGGAAAAAAATGGCTGCCGGCGGATCGCCCGTTTCAGGAGCCTGACCCGGAGCGGCGCGGGCCGCAGACCTTCTTTGGCTTTCAGCGGCGTCTTATAGGAAGGGACGAAAATCACGCGATTGAGGTTAAGTTCGGACATCGCCGCTTTGGCAAGCGCCAGATGCCCTTCATGGACCGGGTTGAAACTTCCTCCAAAGATTCCGATTCTCACCCTCTCACCTGGCCGCTGCCAAGCACCACGTACTTGTAAGAAGTGAGCTCCTCAAGCCCCATCGGCCCGCGGGCGTGGAGTTTGTCCGTGGAAATCCCCATCTCAGCGCCCATGCCAAATTCCCCGCCGTCATGGAATCGCGTGGAACTGTTTACGAACACGCAGGCGCTGTCCACGGAATCCGTAAAAACGGCGGCCGCCTTCTTGTCCTGGGTCACAATCGCGTCCGAATGATGCGAACCGTATTTTTGAATGTGCCGGATGGCCTCGTCCAAATCCTTCACGACTTTCACCGACAAAACAAGGTCCAGATATTCGGCGGTCCAATCCTTCTGGGTCGCTTTACGGATTCCCGGAAAGAACCGCCTTGTTTTTTCATCGCCGCGGATCTGGACGCCTTTCGCTCCGAGCACGCGGCAAATCCGGGGAATAAACTTCGAAGCCGCGGCTTCATGCACCAAAAGCGTCTCCATCGCATTGCAAACAGCGGGGTTCTGCACTTTGGCGTTGACTACGATGTTTTCGGATTTCTCAAGGTTCGCCTTTTTATCGACAAATACATGACAGACTCCTTGGGTGTGCTTGATGACCGGGATTCTTGAAATTTTTGCGACGTGCTGTATCAGTCCCTCTCCACCCCGCGGGATCACAAGATCTATCCATTGGCTGAAGCCCAGGAGTGATTTCACGGCCGAGCGGCCGCGGGTAGTGATGAATTGAAAAACACCCTTGGGAATGCCGCATCGGGCGGCCGCTTCGCTCAAAATCCGGAAGATCACCCCGTTGGAATGAAACGCTTCGCTTCCGCCTTTCAAAATCACGCTGTTGCCTGATTTCAGACACAGCGCCATACAATCGGCGGTGACATTGGGCCGCGCTTCATAGATAATCAGAATGACCCCGATGGGCACGCGGACTTTCTTAATCACAAGTCCATTCGGACGACGCACACTTGAGATCACGCGGCCCACCGGGTCCGGCAGCCCGGCAATGGAAACAAGGGAATTGGCGATCTTCTTGATCTTGGCCTTATCCAGGGTAAGCCGGGCAATGAGGCTCTGAGCTAAACCGCCGGCGCGGGCGGCCTTTAAGTCTTTTTGGTTTTCCCGGATCACGCGATCGGCACCGCGCAGAAACGCTTTTGCCATCGCTCGAAGCGCTCGGTTCTTGTCTTGCGAAGAAACAAGCGCCAGCGGCTCGCTCGATCGTTTGGCGCTTTCGCAAAGTTTTTTTAGGCTCTCTCGCTTCATTTAACCCGACCTCAAATGATGGGCGTAGTGCTTCAGCCAATTTTTTCGAACCGCGCCCTTTTTAAGATGCGGAACAAAAAACGTGCCCAGGTCCTCACCCTTAAAAATACGCGCGAGCACCTTTTTATCCCGGCCATTCGCCAAAAACACGGGAATCCCCGAGCTGACACAAGTGTGTACGGCCTTGAGTTTCGACCGCATGCCTCCCACCGTGAACTTAGTCCGCTTGTCTTTCGCACGCGCAAAGACCCAATCCCCCATTCTTTGCACGAGTTGTATGCGGCTTTTGGGGTTTTTGGGATTGCCATCGGCGTACAGCCCGTTCGTATTCGATAAAATCACAAGCACATCCGCGTGCACGAGAATGGAAAGAAGACTTGAAAGACGGTCGTTGTCTCCGAAGCGGATTTCGTCCGTGGCCACGGTGTCGTTTTCGTTGATCACCGGCACAAGCCCCCACCCCTGAATCTGTTTTAAGGCGCGCTTTGCGTTCATGAATCTTTTTTTTTCTGACAGGTCATCCCAGGTCAAAAGCACCTGCGCGGTCGAAAACCCGCGGCGCGAAAAAGCCTCCTCGTAGCATTGCATCAGATACCGCTGGCCGGCCGCCGCGGCCGCCTGCAAACCTTCCATGCGCTTCGGCCGTTCCTTAAGCCCCAGAAGCGTCATGCCGGCGCCGATCGCGCCGGAGCTGACAACGTAAACCTTTGCACCCTTCTTAAGAAAAAACGCGATCTGGCCGGACAACTCCCCAATGATTTTTTTGTCGAAACGCCCGTTTTTTGTCAAAACCGAGGTGCCGATTTTTACGACAATATTTTTGAGTCCTTTGACGAACTGATCGCGCATAAATTATTTTGCACTCCGCAGGCGGTTTAAAAGCTCTGGGATCCCTTCGCCCGTAATCGCGGAAATGGGAAAACACTCCACTTTTACCATTTTCCTGAATCTCTTCAAATGGACCCCGGCCTCCGGAATGTCCATTTTATTGGCCGCGACAATCTGTTCTTTTCCCGCCAGCTTTTCCGAATAATGTTTGAGCTCTCCATTGAGGGTGTGGTAATCGCTCACCGGATCGCGGCCGTCAACCGCCGCAAAATCGATCATATGAAGGAGGCTCTTTGTGCGTTCCACGTGCTTCAGAAACTCGAGTCCTAGGCCCCGGCCCTCGTGCGCGCCTTCAATAATCCCCGGAATATCCGCCAGCACCTTGGTGTCCCCATCGTCAAATTTTACCACACCGAGCATGGGATTTTTAGTCGTAAAAGGATAACGGGCGCTTTTGGATTTTGCGTTGGAAACGCGCGAGATGAACGTAGATTTTCCGGAATTGGGGAATCCGATGATTCCAATATCCGCGATCAATTTTAATTTTAAGAGGATCTCTTTTTCTTCGCCTGCCCCACCCGGCGCCGCTTCGTTCTTTTTGTCGTTTCCCTTACCGCCGGCGCCGCCCTTACATACGACCACTTTTGCATCGGGGCGGTTCAAATCCTTCAGAAACTCCTGGGTCCTATGATCGATGACCTCCGTGCCCGCCGGAACCTGCAACACGCAGTCATGGCCGGCGGCGCCTCTTTTATTACTGCTGGAGCCGTTCGTGCCGTCTTGGGCATGAAACAGACGCTTGAGCTGGAAATCCAAAAGTGTCTGGATATGGGTGCTGGCTTCGATGACGACCGATCCGCCCGGGCCGCCGTCACCGCCCGTCGCCCGAAAATGGCCCGGACGGCTCCGGTCAAGGCTGTTGCACCCATTGCCCCCTTTACCGGCTGTACAAATAATGACCGCCTCATCAACAAACATATTTTTAAATGTCATCTCGAGTCCGCCACAGGCGGACGAGAGATCTCACCACACGACTTGATGAGATTTCTCGCTTTGCTCGAAATGACCCAATAACTTTAATGGAGTTAGACCTGTTCGGAAGGAATCACGTTCACGCGGTAAGACGGTTTGAAACTTACCACTCCGTCCTTCACCGCATAGAGCGTGAAATCACGGCCCTGCTTCACAAAATGGCCCGGCAGGAAGCGCGAGCCCTTTTGACGCACTAGAATGCTTCCGGCACTGACAAACTGACCGCCGAAGCGTTTGACGCCGCGGCGCTTCGATTGCGAATCGCGCCCGTTTTTGGAACTGCCTAAACCTTTTTTATGCGCCATATTAGACCCTTATAGAGATTCAGAAGACAGAGGACTTCTGTCTTCTGACTAACTCGTGTGAATTGTTTTAATCTTAACCTTTAAGTACTTCTGTCGGTGACCGATCTTAGTGGCTGATTTCTTGCGGCGTATGTACTTGAAAGATATCACCTTAGGGCCCTGCACCTGGCTCAACACCTCGGCCTCGCAATAAGCGCCTTTAAGAAAAGGACTGCCCGTCTGGAACTCGCCGTCTTTGGAATACAAAAGCACACGGTCCAGCTTCAAACTCTTTGACTTGCCGTGAGAAATGCGCTCAATCTGGAGCTCGTCCCCCGGCTTTACTTTATATTGTTTTCCGCCTGTCTGGATGATTGCAAACATGAAGCCCTCGAAAGAAATAGGAAGCTACCATAGCTTCTTTCGCTTGTCAAGAATTCTCTTGATTCTGACCTCCTCCGCGTGAATATGGGCGTCACCCACGAGGCCTACGCGGTTATGGTTGTGGTCCGCGATGGATTTGACGAGCTTCGAATTTTCGCGGCTTAAGACCTCAATCACATCCGGCGTCGCCGTGAGCTCCACCTGTTCATTTTTCAGCGGCTTCAGGAACCCGGACAGCTTCTGCAGGGCCTCGGCGGCGATGGTTTCCGCCGATTTCACGATCCCCTTCCCCTGACAATAGGCGCAAGTCTGCGTGGAGGCGCTCTCGAGGCTCTTTCGCATTCGTTGGCGCGTCATCTCCACCAGGCCCAGCTGCGAGAGATTCAACACGCTCGTTTTGGCCCTGTCCTTCCTTAAACTGTCTTCCAATACGCGCAGCACCTGCCTCCGGTGATCATGGCCTTCCATATCGATGAAATCGATGATGATGATGCCGCCCAGATCACGTAAACGCACTTGTTTGGCGATCTCCCGCGCGGCCTCACAGTTCGTCTTGTAGGCGGTCTCTTCCAGATTGCGCGTGCCGGTGAACTTGCCGGTGTTGACGTCAATGGCCACCAACGCCTCGGTCTGCTCAATCACGATATGGCCGCCGCTTTTCAGATTCGCCCTCGGCTCATAGATTTTTTCGATTTCCCTCTGAATGCCATGCGCCACAAAAAGCGGCACCTCGCCGTTATAAAACTGGAGTTTCGGGCGGAGATTCGGCACGGCCGCGCGCATGAACCGGTCGACATTCTTAAATTCCTGCCTCTCATTCACAACAAGGCGGTCAAAATTCTCCGTCAACACGTCCCGCACCATGCGCAGCACGAGGCCATATTCCTCGTGCACAATCGACGGGGCCTTGCGCACCGCACAGCGCCGCTGGATCATGCGCCATTGATGAATCAGAAACTTGATGTCTCTCTCAAGCACCTTGGGTTCGGAACCCCAGGCCGCCGTCCTCACGATAAGTCCTGCGTCCTTCGGAAGCGTCATGCCTTTAATGATCTGACGGATCCGTTCTCTTTCGCGCCGGTCATCGACGCGCTTGGAGATGCCCACATGAGGGTGGTTCGGCATGAACACGACAAACCGGCCGGCCAGCGAAATTTGGCAGGTGAGCCTTGCGCCCTTGGTCCCGAAAGGCTCTTTCACGACCTGAACCAGCACCTCCTGATCTTTTTTAAGCACGTCTTGGATCTGCGGTACCGGATCGCTCTTGTCCCGGCGGCCCCCTGGCCCATGACCGCCGTCGCCGTTCTCGGCAAATTCGGCGTCTTCGGTGTCAAGCCCTCCTTGGCCCACCACATCCGCCACGTACAAAAAGCCGTTTTTTTCAAGGCCCAAATCGATGAACGCCGCCCCGATACCGGGAACAATCGAACTCACCCTGCCTTTAAAGATGGACCCTACAAGCTGTTTGTCGCTTTGACGCTCCACATAATATTCCTCAAGATGGCCGTCCTCGACAATCGCCACTTTCTTTTCATGAAATTCAACGCTGACCAAAATCTCTTTTCTCATATCCTTCAAGCGCTCCTTAATCTTTTCCCAAACAAAAAACACGTTTTCTGTTCCGAGTGGGGAACACGAAAAACGTGTTTTTAAAAACCGCTATTAAAGTCTTGGAAGCTAAAAGCTTATTTAGCTTTTGCCGCTTGCTGCGTCGGATGTCCCTGAGAAATTTCCGTATCGTTAGACATCACATGCACAGTCATGAAAAATAATAGATCTGTTTTTTGAACAGTCTTTTCTTTGTGGCTGAATAAACCTCTGCCTAATAGCGGGATATCACCCAGAATCGGAACCTTTGTTCTTGTGTCTACTACGTTTTCCCTTATTAATCCTCCAATAGCGATCGTTTGCCCGCTCTTAACCCGCACCTGCGTCTGCGCCTCACGGGTCGAAAACCTGGGCACTTTGATATCGGCCGTCAACGTATCATAGCCCAAAAGAGCGGTGATTTGCGGGCGAACGTTCACCACGACCTCACCCTGGGCATTGATTTGCGGAGTCACCGAGAGACGTATTCCCACGTCCCTGTCTTTGTAACCCGTAATCTCCATACGTCCCGTCGAAGAGTTTCGCTCAAAAGTCGGGATCGCGAGCACTTCTCCGACCAAAATTTTAGCCTCCTGATTATTGAGAGTGGTCACATGGGGCTCTGAGAGAATCTTCGTGTCCTGACGGGAGTTAATCAGATCCAAAATCACCTGGAACTGGCTGAAGTCCAAAGTCCCGAAGATAAACTGCGCCTTGTCCGCCACCGGGAAAAACTGGGCCGTTGTGCTCCCGGTGCCCGTAACCGGGAAATCGGATATCGTCGAATCATGCGCCACGCCCAAACTATCCACGGTGGTCGTGGTTTGCGGCGCGCGGCCTTCAGGCAGCCACTTGCGAAGCGCCGTCCGCATCCTGGAAGGAAAAGGGAAAGTGCTGGGACGCGCGGCGCCCTTCATGGCGGCCGACAGATTCCACTTGATGCCCAGCTTGTCCGCATCGCCGAGCGTCAGCTCCACGACCTTCCCCTGAATCACCACCTGAGGCGTGGGCTTGTCCAGCCTCTCAATCACCTTGGCGGCGCGCTGAATAATCGTCGGCATGTCGGTCATGATCACGGTATTCGTCCTCGTGTCCGAGCGGACTTTGCCGCGCTCACTTAAGACGTCCTTCAGGGACTTTTCGACGTCCGAGGCCTGCGCATAATTCAGCACGAAAACTTCCGTGGACAATTCTTCCTTGCGTAAATTTTCGACCGTCGTCACGCGAATAATGTTGCCGTCGCGGTCGTACGCGTATCCATAGGTTTTCAACACCACGTCGAGCGCCTTTTCCCACGGCACGTCGACCAAACGCATTGTCACGGAACCTGTGACATCACTGCCGGCCACAATGTTCACGCCGCTCTTAAACGAAAGGATGCGGAGCACATTTTGGATGTCCGCATCCTTAAAATCAATAGTGACATTGCCGGGCGAAGTCAATTCGGCCGCCGCCGGAAGAATTTCCTGGGCCGCCTGCAGATTCAAAGCGAGGAAACCCAGAAAAACGGCCCCGAGCGCGCCGTTTATGAAAAAGCGTTTAATTTTCATTTTTAGCTTCTTCTTTAGCCTCTTCACGGTAAAGAAGCCTGAATTCTTCACTGCCATTGACCAAAAATAAAACTCCGTCCGGTTTAATGGAAAGTACTTTCAGATTGCCGCTTTCCTCGCCTTCCTTCAGAACCGAGCCGTTGACTATCACCGCGGAACCTTTGGGATCGTACACGATGCCTTCCATTTTAAGGTCATCGGCGCTTTCTATGCCGATCAAGCCGGAAGCGTCACGGGAACTCAAAGTTACAAGCGGCACAAACGGATCACGCTTTCCATGCGGATCATATACGACCGTGTCTTCGGTCCCCAGCGCAACACCCGAAAAAAGTGTACCAAAAGTCAGCAAAAGAATCCATAACCTTTTCATATTTTTCGGTAGCACTCGACGTTCATTTCAATCTGATGATTCCTTACTTCCATCGCATTTTCCTTGATAATCAAGTGAGTCACCCTAAAAAACAGGCCGTTAGTTTCCACCTTTGCCAAAAAACTGCCGAGTGCGTGAATGCCGGCCGTCGCGCGGATCTTGACCGGCACCTGCACGTAAGCACCGGTTATCGCGTCATTTTTTGATTTCTCCGCCGGAGTGAGCGACGAGATCTTGACGCCGGATTCCTGGGCCAGTTTCGACAAATCCTCCATCGAGATTTCGCTTGAGGTCACAAACCGCTCACTCAATCCCCCCAGCTTCCCGCCCAAGCTCTTCCACTGGGCCTCTATTTGTTTCTCGTTTTTTCTGTCCTGTTCCAGTTCCTTCAACTCCGCCCGCAGCGCGAGAAGCTCCGGCTGGGTCTTAAAAAAGGAGTTCAGGGCCGGCTGGACAACCAACAGAACGTCCGCCGTGACAACAAAACAGATGCCGAAGATGACCAGCATCGTCTTTTCCCTCTGATTGCGGCTGTTAAAAAAACGCGCCAGGGCCTCGAAAGAAATCTTAGAAGTCATCAGAACTTCCCATTTTTAAACACGCAGACAATCGCAAAGTCATAAACACTGAATGACTTGATTCTCCGCTGGGTGATGTTAAAAAACTCAACCTCGTCAAAAACCAGGCTAAAATAGGCGTCTTCTTTGAGCGATTTGATAAAACGGCCGATCACAGCGGTTTCCTGCCCGTTTCCGACCACACTGCCTTCCAGTTTCAATACGTGAACCTTCGCCGGGGCCGGCGAAGCGGGTTGGCGTCCTCCGGCCGCGGCGCCCATCTCTTCTTCCACCGTAAAACTCCTGAGCCACAGACCTTTCGGCACGCTGTCCGACAGGACATTTAAGAGTTTTGCCCAGGAAAACTGCCTTTCAGTCATCCGCTCAATCTGATCGAGGCGTTCTTTGCCGGCCTTTATCTCTGATTTGCGGCCAATCGTTTCTTTCATGAGCTCCCTCAAGGAGTCCGTCTGATTCTGAGTGCGCCCCCTTTGGGTCGTTTGGTAAACGGTCAAAGCGCCGAGAACCGCATGCGCGGTCAAAAGAACGCCGGCAAGCGTCACGACAAACCGGCGGTTAAAAATGTTGGGAATGACGAACCTCAGCGCCTCTTTTTTTCTCAGTTCCTGGGGAAGCAGATTGATTTCTATCATTTTCCCTGTTTGACTCCGCGAAGCGCCAACCCCAACGCCACGTTAAACTCTCCCGAATGTTTTGCGAGAAGCTCCCGGTCTGCGCTCTCGGATACGGACAGTTTCTTCGAGTTGTCCCATAAAGAAACGGTCCGGCCAAGCTCTTCGGACAAAAGCGAAGAAACCACAGGCGCCGTTGCGCCGCCGCCGCTCAAACCTATCCACCGAAGCGACTCGCCTGATTCGTTCTCAAAATAATCCACCGCATGCCGAAGCTCGTCCATCAAAGGCTCGAGCCCCTTTTGAACGGCCGACGAAACCTCCGGCGCATTTTCTATTTTCAGTTTCTCGGCCTCCGGCTCCGGGATTCCTTGCATCTGGGCCAGCGCCTTCGTGACCTCCCGGCCGCCGACCGCGATTTCCCGCACGTAAAAAGGAAGCTTGTCCTGAATGACCGCAAAGGAACTGCCCTGATGGCCGATATTCAACAACCCATGCACGCGCTCTCCCTGCGAATTTTCGCCCAGCTTTTCAAACGCATTGATGACACAAAAAACGTCCACATCCACGAGCTCCACGTCCATCCCGTGGGCCGCCACACCCTGCAGGCGTTGTTGGACCAAATCACGCTTGGCAGCCACCAACAGCACATTCATCTTTTTTTTATCGGGAGTCTCATCGAGAATTTGGAAGTCCAGCAGACAATCATCGATCGGAAACGGGATGTGGCTTTCGGCTTCAAACCGCATGGCCCCTTTAAGCTCAGAATACGTCAACCGCGGCATCTGGATGCGCCGGATAATAAGCGCCGGCCCGGACACCGCCACACGGAGTTTCTTTGCGGAAAAGGACCTCTTCGAAAAAAGCTGCCGAAAAGCTTCGGCGGCGCCCTCCTTCGATGCGTTGGGAATGAGCACCCGGACCACCTGCTGAAGCTTGGGCGGCCGGCCTTCTTCATGCGACACTTCTGCGCATTTCACCGAGTAACTGCCGATATCAATACCCAGCGTGAACGAAACTTTATCCTTCAAAAAAGCCCCACGGTCATGTTTAGGTTATTATTTCTATTTTCTTTTAATAAAAATTATCAACTATTTACCAATTGTAATACACAGGACTCCTAATGTCAAAAACTAAGGAGGCAAAAAAATACCCCCCTCCGGAAAGAGGGGGGTATTTCCGTTCATGCTGTGTACTAACGATGCAGGCTACGGGGCCACTACAGGTAATGCGTGAGTGCCCCCAATACTGCAGGTCGGCGGGGTGCCTACGACGCCCACGGTATACGAACCACTTTGCGGTTCGGTCGGTAACACGTTTCCTCTAAGATAAGGGAGAGGGTCAGGCGTATCGCCTGTGTCACCGTTATTTTCCATCGCCCACTGTTCCTTAGCCGCGTCAATAAGTCTCAAGTTATTGACGCATATGTTAGTCCTAGTCGTCGTTCTGGCTTGGATGAAGTTAGGAACCGCAATCGCCGCCAAAAGACCTATGATGGCAACCACGATCATAATTTCAACAAGCGTAAAACCTGACTTGTTCTTATGTAGGATCATTGCAAGTCCTCCCGTTGTACGACTTCGTCTTTCTTCATTCGAGGGCTCCGGGAGTCACTAAGGCGCGAGGAGGAGTATTCTCATGCAGAATGGCCGGTCAGACTTCGTCTCCTCTAACCTTAAATTATCAACTCTTATCAGAACTCTCAAATCCTATTCGAAGTATAACACAAGTAAGTTTTTTTGTCAAATCAGGCTGAGATAATGTTGGGTAGCTTAAAGATCGGCAAAAACATGCAGATCACGATGGCGCCGATGACTACCCCCAAAAAGGCGATCACGAGCGGCTCAATCAAGCTTGTGATTCCGGCCACCGAAGCGTCCACCTGGTCATCATAAAAATCGGCGATTTTGGTCAGCATCTTTTCAAGCTCCCCGGTCTGCTCGCCCACGGCAATCATCCGGACCACCATCGGCGGAAAAACCTTGGCTTTAGTCAACGGGCCCGTGATGTTTTCCCCTTCCCGGATACTGGCTCTGACTTTATTCACCGCCTCTTCAATCACCACGTTGCCCGCGGTCTTGGAGACGATTTCAAGCGCCGTCAGGATCGGCACGCCGCTCTTGGCCAGCGTGGACAACGTCCGTGAAAATTTGCTGATGGCCACCTTCCTGAAGATCGTTCCGAAAATCGGCATCGTAAGCTTGAAATGATCGAACAGGAACCGCCCTTTATCCGTATTTAAGAATCGTCTGAACATAACGGCGGCGGCGATCGATCCCCCGACCCAAATCGGGAACGAGTGCACCAAAAAATCGCTGATGGCGATCAATAGCTGCGTCGGGATCGGCAGCTCGCCGCCCAAATCGGCAAACATCGCCTTGAAAACAGGCACGACCTTGATCATCAAAACAAGCGTAATCACGACCGCCATCGTCGCCACGACACTCGGGTAAATCAGCGCGGACTTGACCTTCCGGATCAACGAATCCGTTTTTTCCAAATAAGAAGCCAGGCGCTCCATGATATCATCGAGCGAGCCGCTGGATTCGCCGGCCTTCACCATGTTGACAAAAAGAGGCGAGAAGGCCCGCGGGTGCCTGGCAAGCGCGTCATGAAAACTGGAGCCTGTGGAAACGTCCTTCTTGACTGCGGTGAGGATGCCTTTGAAGGCCGCGGAATCCATCTGTTCGGCCAGGATATCGAGCGCCTGGACCAGCGAAATACCGCTGTCTATCAACGTCGCCAACTGCCTTGAAAACAAAACGAGCTCCGAAAGCTTGATTTTACTCCGGAACTTCCCTTTCTGCGAAGACCTTTTCTTCCTCTTGTCCTGCTGCACCGAAAGAATGACCAGCTCCTGCTGGCGCAATAAACCGATCAGCGTCTTCTCGTCGGTACACTCCAGCGCTCCTGAAACCGTTTTTCCCGTCTTATCCTTGGCACTATAGCGGTACTGGGGCATTTTATTCGTCCTCGGAGGTCACGCGCAGAACTTCTTCCATCGTGGTGACGCCGGTGCTGAGCTTTTTCAGGGCGTCCTCGCGCAGGGTGTCCATTCCTTTTTTTGCCGCATAATCCTTGATTTCATGGGAAGAAGCCCGCCGCATCACCATGTCCCGGATGGCATCATCGAGGGTCAACGCCTCCAGTATCGCGACGCGGCCCAGATAGCCGGTCTGATTGCACTTGGCGCATCCCCTGCCTTTCAAAAAATTCTTTGCACCCGCCGCTTCCACGATCCCGCCGATCGACACGCCCATTCTCTCGAACACTTCCTTGGGAATGTCCGTTTTTTCCCTGCAATAGGGGCAAACCTTCCGGCACAAACGCTGGGCCGCCACGAGAATCACGCTGGACGCGATCAGGAACGGTTCAACTCCCATGTCCATCAGGCGCGTGATGGCGCCCGCCGCGTCGTTGGTATGCAGGGTGCTCAACACCAACTGCCCCGTCAAAGACGCCTTCACCGCGATGTCCGCGGTTTCGCCGTCACGGATTTCTCCCACCATCACGATGTCCGGGCTCTGGCGCAGAACGGCCCTTAAACCGTTCGCAAACGTCAGGCCGATGTCGGCACGGACATGGATCTGGGTAATTCCTCTGACCTGGTATTCTATTGGGTCTTCAATCGTGATGATGTTCTTATCGGGGGTGTTGAGCTGGCTTAAGATGGAATAAAGCGTCGTGGACTTGCCGCTCCCCGTGGGGCCCGTGATCAGGATCATGCCGAAAGGCCTCGTGATCGCTTCCTTAAACGCCGCGGAGGTCTTCGGCATAAACCCGAGAGTGTCCAAACCGACGCTCAGGTTGCTGTTATTCAAAAGGCGCATCACGATTTTATTGCCAAAATACACCGGCAAAACCGAAATACGAAAATCGATTTCATTGTCATCGATGCGGATCTTAAACCGCCCGTCCTGCGGAACCCTGTTTTCCGTGATGTCAAGCCTGGACATGATTTTAATCCGGGTCAGCACCGCATTCTGATTTTTCTTCGGGATCGTCAAAGCTTCCTCCAGATTTCCGTCGATCCGATAACGCACCCGGACGATATTTTCAAAAGGCTCGACATGAATATCACTGGCCCTTTTCTTCAGCGCCTCACGCAGTACAAGATCCACGATCTTGACAATCGGCGCTTCGGAACTCCGCGCATCGGGCCGGGAGATCTCGAACTCCTCCTCGCTTTTCACGAACTCGATGTCTTCCTGGGTCTCCTCAACGGCCCTGGCAATCGAATGGATGCTCTCGGTTTCGCCGGCATACAGGCGGTCCAATGCCTCCTGGATCTCCTTAGCGGTGCTCAGCACGTATTCCACCTTGCACTTCGTAAGCAGGGCGATATCGTCCGTCGCGATAATATTGAAAGGATCCGCGGTAGCCAGCGTCAATTTACCGCCTATTTTAGAAACAGGAACGATCTGGTGCCTTTTGGCCATTTTTTCCGGTATCATTTTGAGGAGCTCCCCGTCCACCTTCATCTTGGAAAGACTTAAGAACGGGATCTCGAGCTCCAACCCCAACAAGGACATAAGTTCCTTCTCCGTAATGAGCCCCATGCGCACCAGCACATCGCGGAGACTGCCGCCGCCCTCTTTGGCGTAAAGCATCAGCGCATTCTGAATGTCCGCCTCGCTTACACGCTTGGAGCTTTTTAAAATCTCAATGATGCATTCGCTTAAGTTTTTCATTTTTCCATGTCCTGGTCACGGACGGTCACGCGCATCACTTCTTCGGGAGTCGTGATTCCTTTCAAAACGTTCACGATCCCGCACTCCCTCAGCGTCTTCATGCCTTCCCGGCGGCCCTGTGCCTTAATCTCGTA
>Ga0155276_101_pt2 | contig 32513 bp, 32 predicted proteins | sample RifCSPhighO2_02_FD_106244 | JGI IMG/M metagenome (GOLD analysis project Ga0155276, IMG submission 106244) | Omnitrophica bacterium RIFCSPHIGHO2_02_FULL_51_18 | reverse complement strand
CCCAATGTTGCTGACCGTCCTCTTAGACCAGCTACCCGTCAAAAGCCTTGGTGGGCCGTTACCTCACCAACTAGCTGATAGGCCGCGGGCTCCTCCTCAAGCGACAGCCCTTCAAGAGCTACCTTTGATTATCAAAACTTATGTTTCGATAATGTCATCGGGTATTAGCACTTCTTTCGAAATGTTATCCCCGCCTCGAGGGTAGATCACCCACGTGTTACTAACCCTTCTGCCACTATCCTCCTTCGCCCTTACGGGCTACGAAGGATCGTGCGACTTGCATGCCTGAACCACGCCGCCAGCGTTCGTTCTGAGCCAGAATCAAACTCTCCAATTATTTGAAAATTGGCTCCCCTAAGTCTGGAGACTTAAGGGCAAATGTTTGAGCTTCTGGCAAATATAGAAACTTCGTTTAGCTCAAAAAGTTAAACGAGAATTTCCGCACTTTCAATATAAGCTATTCAATTGTGAAAGAGCGATAAACTTGTCTTGCAAAAATTGTGTCATTCTGAGCGAAGCGAAGAATCCCGAACTTTGAGATCCTTCGGCGCTTCGCGCCTCAGGATGACGTACTTTTATCCAAAGATGCTGCCCAATATTCTTTATAAGAAGTAGGCAATAAAAAAGGCATCCGATGGATGCCTTTACACCATCAGCGAATCTATGTTATCTATAAATTATGTCAATCGGATCAAATAGACCTCTATAAAGGGTAAAACACACCCTGTCAGAAGACCAATTCAAGTGGTGAGATTATGCCATGGGGGGTGAATTAATGTCAAATGGTATTTCAACGATTTTGAGTGAATTTAGCACGGTTGTGTACCGTACAAAACCGCTTAAGGGCGACGGGTCCTGCCGCCTGCGGAGCTCTATTTTCCTCAATTCCTTGAGAAGCTTAGTGAATAAAAGCGTGGGCTCACGCAATGAGATTAGTCAATTCATTGATCTGTGAAAAAAGACTCTATTGAGGAAAATAGAGCTCCTCCGGCGTCACCCGTCGCCAGACCCTAGGTGTTCCCAAGCTTACTCCCTTTTCCTTTGGCGACCATATCCCCCTATATATACCGGACCCCGTCCCAAAAGGTGTTTTGGGGACACGTTAGGGGCAGTCTAACTCCGCCGAAGCGGGGGCGCAAATTGAAAGCCTGTTTATATTTTTCAAACAAACCGGACATGCCGCAGGGTTTTCTTGGCTGCCCGATATAACTGGCGGTCCGAGGTCACAAAGATACCCGAGTCTGAGAGAAATCCGGATGCCAACTGAATGGCATCCATTGTTTTTAAGGCATGCTGAAAAATAATTTCAACGGTTTTATTTTCCAGATTTTCATTCCAAGCCAATACCGAGAAAAAGCTAAAATCCCTGCGCATTTCGCTTTGCAATCGCTGCGCGTTTTCAGAGGTCAACAACTTCCTGCGCAGGGCCTTCGCAATGGCCGCGTTCATTTCAATCCATGCAATAGGGGACACTGCTATTTCCGAGGCCTTCGAAACTAATTCTCCAAACTCATCACTTCCATGCTCGTCTATATATTTTTTGAAAAGGGAGGACGTGTCGATAAAATACCTCACGCTTCTTCAGCCCGCATCTTGGACACCAATTTAGACATGCTCATGCCTTTTAACTTTATCTTGGAAATCGGCCGCTTCCAGCCAGGCTGGGCCAGATTCTCATTATGAGGAATCAGATCCGCCACCGGCGTGCGCCGTTCAAGAATGACTATCCGCTCCCCTTGTTTTACAGCCCGCAGGTAGCCGGCAAACCCATGGGTGAGCTGTCGTATCGTCACCTGTGTCATCTTAAACTCCTCCTAGTCCACAAAGTCTACATAATGTTAGACATTATGTCAAACAATATTATATACCCATACCGGACTGTAATAGTTTAGCCCTTACCACCCGCTTCTGACGGCTGTCGTAATAGTTTAGTCGCCGCAAGTCTTCCTCTGTCATCTCGAGGAGCGGAGCGACGAGAGATCTCATCACACGACTCGATGAGATTTCTTCCGCCACAAAGAGCTGGCGGATCCGTCCGAAACAGCGCTTTGTGGACAGATCCGACGCGCTGTTTGGCGGACGCTCGCTCGAAATGACTAAACTGTTACACCGGACTTCGGAAAATAAACGCGCCAAAACTCGCCTGTAAATTATGTTAAACGTTAAAAATCTTAGATAACGTGACTTTCGTCACTTGTCTTTTGGAATCTATAATGTATATTCCATCTTTGGAGTCATTGCCATGCCACTACACATCCGATCTGAAAAAGACCACGATCAAAATTATCTTTTTGAGCTCAAGGGCTCGATCGACTCCGATACTTACGGGAATCTTGACAACGAGATAAAGAAAGCTGAGGCAGCCGGGGCGCGAAGCGTCAGCCTCAACTTTGGTGACGTTGACTATGTCAGCAGTATCGGGATAAGGGTTTTGATCGACGGCATGAAGATACTCAAAAACCGTAAAAGTCCTTTTCTTCTTTTTGGTCTCCAACCGCAAGTGAAAAAAGTTCTTGAGATTATGCGCCTAACATCCGTTCTCGAGGTGCTGGACTCCAGATCCGATGTCAATCACTACCTCCAGGAACACTGCAGCATTCCATCGTGACGATCCTTAAGCCCCAAGACCTCTACTGCGGCGACTTGCCGACACGACCGTTGCAGCCCCGCCCAAAAATCCTGATCGCCGGAGCCACGGGGTACGTAGGTGGGCGCCTTGTCTTTGAGCTCCAAAAAAGGGGCTATCCCCTGCGTCTCATGGTGCGCGGAAACGTCGAAGCCTACAAGCGCCGCTGGCCAAACACCGAGCTTGTCACGGCGGATGTACACAACTATTACGAAATGGAAACAGCGCTCCGCGGGATTGACGTCGCCTATTACCTGATCCATTCGCTGAATCTCGGCCCAAAAGCTTTCGAGTCAGCCGATATTGAAGCCGCTGACAACTTCAGGCAAGCCGCTGAAATCAACCACGCAAAACGCATCATCTATTTAGGCGGATTGGGAGAAGTTGGCGACGCTCTTTCTCACCACTTGAGCAGCCGTATCGATACCTCCATACGGCTCATGATGGGCAGAGTACCTGTCACGACTTTAAGGGCCGCCGTGGTGATCGGCTCAGGCGGGTCTTCCTATGAGATCATCCACCATTTGGTGAAGCGAATGCCGGCCATGCTGCCTCCGCCATGGGCCCGCAAAAGCCAATGTCAACCCATCGCGCTACGAGACGTCATCAAATACCTTGTCGGTGTTCTAGAAGCTCCCGAGACGACTGACGGGTATTTTGATATTGGCGGGACGGATGTCCTCACCTACGAGACGATGCTTAAGGAGTATGCAAAAATATTGAAGCGAAAAATATTCTTCGCGCCCTTGCCGTTCAACGCTGTTTCACTCTATTCTTACATCGCCGCGCTGGTGACCCCCACTCCGTATACGGTCATCCGGTGTCTTTTTGAGAGCCTGCAGAATGACGCGGTGTGCAATGAAAGCGGCCTCAGGCAAATGATCCCTTTTACACCGCTTTCCTACAAGGAACAGCTGTTGGAAGCCATGACGCCCGATGAGCAGGACTGGGTCCATTCGCATTGGACAGATTCATACCCGCCGGCCCACGACCTTGCCATGAAGCTTTCGGAACTAAAGAATGGTCCCCGCTATCGGGCGCGCTACTCCCTGACAACCGACAAAAGCGCCGAAACGCTTTATGCCTGCATTTCCAAGATCGGAGGCCGGCAGGGATGGTTCTTTGGCAACTGGTTGTGGCGCCTCAGAGGGCTTCTTGACAAACTCCTGCTCGGGGCTGGAGATAGACGCGGCCGAAGGGACCCATCTCGCTTGGAGGTGAATGACGTGATCGACTTCTGGAGAGTGGAAAACCTTGATGTGAACGCCCGGATCCTTCTGAGAACCGAAATGAAACTGCCCGGAAAGGCATGGCTCGAATTTCTGATCGAGAAAGGTCTTAAAACCCGGCTGACGTTGACTGCTTATTTCGATACCAAATCCGTGTTTGGTGTTCTCTATTGGTACCTGATGGCACCATTTCATCATTATATTTTCAACGGCCTTATCAGGGAAATTGAAAAAAGAAGCGTTGACTCTGACAACGCCACTCTCCCAGTGACCGCTGCTCCAGAAAAAGTTTTGAGCAATACTGCACGGTAACTGTATTTGCTCTTACTCTCGGTTTCGCTGGGTTTAATACTTGCAAAAGGTAGGCGTTCGACGTTTTAGACGAGTTTAATAAATATTTTCTTGCCGACTTTGAAGAGCGGGCTGGAGCGCCGCTTTGTGGCGTTGAACGGCATTCTATTTTTTAATAATCAGCTTTCTGAAGAATTTTTTTCCAGCTTTTAATAAACTGCCGTTCTCGATTATTAGATTAAGTTTGGGATCTGTTATTTTTTTATCTCCAAGAGTAACAGCTCCTTGTTGAATCAAGCGATAGGCCTCACTGGAAGATTTTGCCGCACCTACGTGCTTCAATAAACCTGCTGAGTCAATTTCTACGGGCACAAAAACCGTTTCGGGCTCAAGAGGATCTTGCTTCTGGCTGAAAACGCGCTCAAATTCGTCGACCTGCTTTTTGGCTTCGCCTTCGCCATAGTAAAAGGAGACGATGGAGGACGCAAGCTTCACTTTTGCATCACGAGGATGCGAATTTTTATCAAGCTTCTCGTTAGTGAGCAGTTCGTAATACATCGGCATCAGCGTATCGGGAATAGACATCACTTTGCCAAACATGTCTTTGGCGGAGTCATTTACAGCGATAGAGTTGCCGAGGGATTTGGACATCTTCTGGGTGCCGTCAAGGCCCACTAATAGAGGGAAAGTAAGAACAACCTGTGCCTTTTGGCCAAAAGCTTTTTGGAGGTCACGGCCCGCCAACAGATTGAATTTCTGGTCATTGCCGCCAATCTCAACATCCGCTTTCACCATCACCGAGTCATACGCTTGTAAAAGCGGATAAGTGAATTCGCGGTAGCTTAAGGGTTGGTTCTCGGCCATTCTTTTTTCAAAATCGTCCCTCTCCAGGATCCTCGCGATCGTGAAACGCGTGGCCACATTTTCAAGAAAATCCTTTAAGCTGAGCTTACCTAACCAATCGCTGTTCTTAACGATCTCTATTTTCCCGGCATTTTTGTCCAGGATCTTAAAAGCCTGTTCTTGATAAGTGTTTGCGTTTTTTTCGACTTCGGCTTGGGAGAGCGCGGGCCGCGTCTGGGTCTTCCCTGTCGGATCGCCTATCATCGCCGTGTAATCGCCGATAATAAAAACGACCTTATGGCCGAGATCCTGAAATTCACGGAGCTTTCTTAAGAGGACAGTGTGTCCGAGATGGATATCCGGCGCACTCGGATCAAAACCCGCTTTGATTCTGAGCGGCCTTTTTTCCTTTTCGGAAGTTTTTAGGAGGCCTTCAAACTCCCCTCTGGAAATGACATCAATGGCGTTTCGAGAAAGCTCGGTGAGTGCCTTTTCGGGGTCCACGTTAAGCTTGTGAAACCCCTTTGGTGCTTAGGGCAATCTTGCGGTTTTGCGGATCTATTTTGACGACGCGCGCCTGCACTTTGGTCCCGACAGGGTACGTCGTTTCAATTGCCTGTGCGGACTGAAGATCTGTTTCGGAAATATGGACAAGACCTTCGACGTCCTTTTCAATTTCCACAAAAACGCCGAAGCTGGCCACCTTCATCACCGTGCCCATCACGAGAGACCCGACGGAAAGCTTTGAAGCAATTTCTTCCCAGGGGTCCGTGATGAGCTGCTTCAGGCCCAGTGAAAGCTTGCGGTTAATCTGGTCCACCATCAGCACCACCGCTTCCACTTCCTGGCCCTTTTTAAGGATGTCCTTCGGATGATTGACTTTTCTGGTCCAAGACATATCGGAAACATGAATCAGGCCATCGACGCCCTCCTCCAGCTCGACAAACGCGCCGAACTCGGTGAGATTGCGCACGATTCCCTTTATTTTCTTGCCGACAGGATGACGCTCTTCCACGCCGATCCAGGGATTGGAGGAAGCCTCTTTCATGCCGAGCGATATCTTTTCATGCTCCTTGTCGACATTCAGCACGATCACGTCCACCTCATCGCCGACTTTAAAAATCTCGGCGGGATTTGTGATTCGCTTGGACCATGAGATCTCGGACACGTGCACGAGACCTTCGATGCCCTTGGACAACTCGACGAAGATCCCGTAAGGCACCACGTTCACCACGCGGCCCTTCACCCGGGAGCCCACCGGATACTTCTGGTCGGAATCCACCCACGGATTGGCTTCTTTTTGCTTAAGGCCGAGGGAAACTTTCATGTTCTCCTTATCAAACGAAAGAATCTTCACGTCGATCCTGTCGCCGACTTTTACAAGTTCTGAAGGATGGCTGATGCGGCCCCAGCTCATATCGGTGATATGAAGCAGGCCGTCGATGCCGCCGAGGTTCACAAACGCGCCGAAGTCCGTGATGTTTTTCACGGTGCCTTTGCGAATCGAGCCGGCCTCAAGCTCCTCGATCATCTTGGCTTTGGAAACCTGCTTTTCCTTTTCCAAAAGATCCTTGCGCGAAACGATGATATTTTTTCTTGCGGGATTGATCTTCACGACCTTGACCTGAATCGTCTGGCCGACCAGTGAATTGAGACTGCCGAAACCCTTCAAAAACGCGAGCGACGCCGGCAAAAACGCCTCGACGCCGATATCAAGCATGAGGCCGCCCTTTACTTTGCGGGTCACCTTTCCCTCCACGGTGTCGCCCTCGCCATACTGTTCGACGACACGGTCCCAGCCCTGGCTTCTCTCGGCTTTTCTGCGCGAAAGCACGATGCGGCCCTGCTGGTCCTCGGTCTCTTCTAGGAGTACCTCAATTTCATCGCCTACTTTGAGAGACTGAATGGAATCAAATTCGTGCGCGGGAATAACGCCCTCGGATTTAAAGCCGATGTCCACCACCACTTCCTTCTGGGTTATGGAAATGATGAATCCCTTGACTACGTTTCCCTCGCCGATCCGTTTGAACGTCTGATCATAGTCAATCGACGACTGGGAATGCCCCCCGTTTTCCGACTCTTCCGATAAAAACAAACGCTGAATGCCATGCGCCATAACTAATTTACTTCCTCCTTAATCTTTTTTATTTCTTCCATAATCCGCTGACTGACTGCCTGGTACGGATTTTCCTTCGCCATCAACTCAGCATCCAATGCCGGAATGAATGGTTTACCGAAATGCGCGCTGACCGATGTGTACTTAAACCGCTTCACTCCCTTGGGGAATGCCTTAAAGCTTCCCTTGATATAAAGCGGCCACACATAGGCCTGGCTTCTGACGGCTAAAAAGCCGACTCCGGGCTCGGGTTCTCTCATCTCACCTGTTTCGGTGCGCGTCCCCTCGGGGAAAATCAAAATGCTCTTTCCCTCTTTCAGGGCCCTAAAAAGCTGGCGCATACTTCTAAAATCTTCACTCTCGCTCTTAATGGGAATGCAGCCAAGCCAGCGAAGCACGCGCCCAAATACAAACGGTTTAAACAGGTAGTCTTTAGCTAAAAAAGTTACCGGTTTTTTCAGCGAAATACCTAAGATCGGCGGATCTAGATAGCTTGCGTGATTGGGCGCTAAGATAACGCCGCGAGAGTCTTTGGGGTAGTTTTCAGTGCCAAACGCTCGAAATCTAAAGCAAATTCTATAGAAACTATAAAGAACAACCTGTGCTAGCCGATAAACCCATAACTTGAACTGGGGTTTTGGGTTATCCGCTTTAGCCATGTTAATTTCTAACAGGCTTTATGACGTGGAGAATTCTATCAACTGTCTCCTGGATTGTCAATGAAGTCGTATCAATCTTAATCGCGTCTTTCGCAGGCCGCAACGGTCCTTCCTTCCTGTGTATATCCGTGGCGTCTCGCCTTTTTAAGTCGTTTAACACCTTCTCAAAAGTCACGCGCTTACCTGCCGCTATCAGCTCCTTATAGCGCCGTTTGGCTCTTAACTTCGGATCTGCATCCAGGAAAAACTTATAGTCCGCATCCGGGAAAACCACGGTCCCAATATCCCGACCCTCCATGACGGCACCGCCCTTCCTCCCGAGCTCCCTTTGCTTTTTCACCATTTCCCGGCGGATAAGCGGCTCCTGCGCCACATAAAACACGTTCTTGGTAAGCTCAGGCCGGCGAATAGCGTCCGTCACGTTCTTACCGTCCAAAATGACGCGCTGTTTTCCCCCGCGTCCTTCCTCAAAGCGGATGGACACCGACCGCGCTGTCTTTATCAGCTTCTTCGTTTCTTTTAAATCAATGCCCGCGCGCATCGCCTTGAGCGTCGCGGCGCGGTACATGGCGCCTGTGTCAATGTAAGGAACGCCTAATTGCTGAGCAAGCGCCCTTGCGGTTGTAGATTTGCCGCTCCCCGCGGGGCCGTCAAGCGCAATGATTAATTTTGACGAAGGGCGATAAGCTTTGATCATTGAGCAGAAACGGCGGCGGCCATACGGTTCGAAACGCGAATATAGTTTTCAAGTTCGCCGCTCTTTTTCGAATGAAGGATTTTCTTAAGACGACCTAAGCTTTTTTCGAACGCATACAATGCTTTGATCGTATCGGGATTGGACATGAAAATATCGGACCAAAGCGCAGCGTCGGAATGGGCCAGCCTTGCCAATTCCTTGATACTGGGGTTCAATGCCTTAAGCCGTGTCAGTGAAAACCGTCCAAAGCTCTCCTTTTGAAAAAGCGAGAACGCCAAAAGATGCGGCAGGCAGCTCGCCCGCGCTACCCAGGCATCATGCAATTTGGCATCCAAGAGGATTGGATGGGCACCCATTGCCTTCCAGAGACGGTGGACTCGATGATTGGACCTTGTAATAAAACATTGAGCTCCGTCAAAAAGCTCCGCGTCCGCGTGTTCGACCCCTAGGCATGCAGACCCTGCCATGGGGTGACAGCCAACGAACGTATTCCGCTTAAGGTGTTTTCTGGCGGCTGACTCTATTCGCCGCTTAGAGCTTCCAACATCGATCACAATCGCGTTCTTCTTAAGGTAAGGTTTGATGAGCGGTATTTGCCTGATGATCGTGGACACCGGTGCGCATAGGATCACAAGGTCCGCGCCTTGAACACCCTCGGCTAGATCCAGCGTCGCCATATCCACGGCTTTTTTCTCGATCACCCTTATCGCGGTTTCTCTGCGACGCACCACACCTGCCACAAACTTGGCGAGCTTCCGTTTCTTAACCGCGAGGCCGATCGACCCGCCAATAAGACCCGCACCCACAATCACAACCTTGTTGAATAGAGGTTTTTTTGCCATGATTGATTTGAAATTTTCAATTTAAAAGCGTATTTAATTTAGCCAGTACTTCCGAAACCACCTGAAGAGGCGCCTTGCAGCAAAATTGAGCGCGACGCGCATGCCAGTCCATACTTCTGGCTTGATCAGACAAAACCACACCACGAACCTTCAGCCCTTCGGGGAGCGTGACTTCAAAAGGATATCCCTTTGCCTGGCTTGTGATTGGGCAGCAAATCATTAGTCCCAGCTTACGGTTATAACCCTCCGGAGAAAGTGTTAATGCTGGCCTGGCGCCTGCTTGTTCATGTCCAGCCTGCGGCGAGAAATCAATCCAAACGATATCACCTCGATCAGGACAATGAGAACCCTGCATCAAATTATTTCTCGGCCGACCGGCGGGCCCCAATCCACTTCGGGATGGATATTTTCCTTGGTAACCTTTTTAAGCATTTCAGACAAAACGTATTTTTTACCTGCACTTTTTGGACGAATCTCAATTTTGCCTTTACCCATAACAAGATCCACCGCCGATCCTTGGTGAATATGGATGTTTTTGGCGAAAGACATCGGGATCCGTAAGGCCAAGCTATTGCCCCACTTTTGCACTTTAGCATTCATAGTTTCTCTCCTAATATGTATCTACAATGAGTATACATTGTATTCCAATTCATGTCAAGATAGCGAGTAAGCTCATATCGTCCGCCCAACCGCCTTCGCGATCAGTTTAAGTTCGGTCATCAGCACGTCAAACTTGTTCAGTTTCAGCGCTTGTGGGCCGTCGCACACAGCCTTCTCAGGCTCATCATGCACTTCGACGAGAAGCCCATCGGCGCCCACCGCGACCGCGGCCTTCGAAAGCGGCGCCACGTAGTCCCAGATCCCCGAGCAATGCGACGGATCCACGATCACTGGCAGATGGCTCAATTTTTTAATCACGGGCACAGCGCTTATATCAAGCGTAAAACGCGTCGCGTCCTCAAACGTCCGTATGCCGCGCTCGCAAAGGATGCAGTTGTGATTGCCTTCCGAAATCACGTACTCGGCCGACAAAAGAAAATCCTTGATCGTGCTGGCCATGCCGCGCTTCAAAAGCACGGGCTTCTTTGTCTTCCCTACTTCCTTCAGAAGCTCAAAATTCTGCATGTTCCTGGCGCCGATTTGGATCACATCCGCGTATTTTACGAAAAGCGGCAGGTCTCTCGGGTCCATCAGCTCCGTCACGATCGGGAGGCCTGTCTCTTTTTTGGCCTCATACAAAAATTTCATTCCTTTATCTTTTAAGCCCTGAAATGAATAAGGCGACGTGCGCGGCTTGTACGCGCCCCCTCTTAGGACCTTGGCGCCGCTTTTTTTCACGCTTTGGGCGATGTGGACGAGGCGCTCCTTGTTTTCGACCGTGCAGGGGCCGGCCATCACGACGATTTTCTCGCCCCCCACCTCGATGCCGGGCGCGATCTTGATAACGCTGTTTTCTTTTTTGAATTCTCTCGAGACAAACTTGTAGGGCTTTTGGATCGGCATCACCCGTTCAACGCCCGGGAACGCCTCAAACGGCTGCAGGCGCGCCTTGTCCTCCTCCCCGATCACGCCGAGGATCGTGCGTTCGGCGCCCACCGAAAGCATCGGCTTAAGACCGAGTTCTTTTACTTTCTCGACGACGTGATTGATTTCCTTCTTCGTGGCTTCTGTCTTAAAAACGATGATCATAAATACTCCTAAGTAATTAAAAATTCAAAATGAAAAATGCAAAATTCTGGAGTCACTGCGTGACATTTATAATCGGCGCGTTAGCGGCTCCCTTTTTTGAATTTTACATTTTTAATTTTGCATTAGCGCTTTTTTTAATGCCCTAATAAATCTTTCGTTTTCTTGTTTCTTCCCGATGGTCACGCGGATAAAACTCTTAAGGCCCCATGCGCCCATAGGCCTCACGATCACGCCCGCTTTTAAAAGTGTTTCATAGACGTTTTTTGCGTCGCGTCCGAGATCCACAAGCGCAAAATTGGTGGCTGTCTTGACAATCTCAAGCTTCAACCTTGAAAGCTCGCGGTACAAATAATTGCGCCCGCTCCTCACCGCTTGAAGCGTCTTTTTAAGGTGCGCCTTGTCATCGAGCGCCGCCAACGCCGCCACCTGCGCCAAGAGGTTCACGTTGAAAGGCTCGCGCACCTTATTCAAGGTATTCACAAGCTTCTCATCTGCGACGGCGTATCCGACGCGCAGGCCGCTTAAACCATAAGCTTTTGAAAAAGTTCTCGTGACAACGAGATTCGGAAAAAGACCAAGAAACTCGAGTGAATCCGGGTAATCCGAGTTTTCCTTCGCGAATTCATAATACGCCTCGTCCAAAACAACGACAATTTCCCTCGGCACCGCCTTTAGGAACTTCAGCAATCGCTCCTGAGGAATATAGGTGCCGACGGGATTATCCGGGTTTGCGATAAAGATGAGTTTTGTCTTCGGGGAAATTTTGTCTTTCATGCCCTCGAGGTCATACTGAAAATTTCTCACCGGGACCTTCACCAGTTTGCCGTTTTCGACCTGGGTCGCAATTTCATAAATCAAAAACGTGGGGTCCGCGAGTATCACTTCGTCGCCCCTGCCTACAAGCGCGCGCACGACAAACACCAAAAGCTCATCCGAGCCGTTGCCGAACACGAGATTGCCGGGGTCAACGCCCAGGAAATCCGCAAGGCGCTTGCGAAGATAAAAACAGCCGCCGTCCGGGTATCGGTGAATATTTTTTAAGGCCTTCCGGACCGCCGCGAGAGCCTTCGGGGAGGCGCCGAGCGCGTTTTCATTGGAGGCCATCTTGATGACATTGTGGACGCCGTATTCGCGCTCAAGCTCCTCGATCGGCTTGCCGGGCTGATAGTTCTTGACGCGGGCCAGATTCGGCTTAGCCGTTGGAAACAATTCCATGGCGTTAGATATCCGCCTTCGGGTAGGAGCCCAGAATTTTGAGAAATGTGCAGTTTTTTTCGAGCGCCTCAAGCGTCTTCTGCGCGCGGGGTTCCTCGGCATGTCCTTCGAAATCGACAAAGAAGTAGTAGTTCCATGCCCTTTTCTTGGACGGGCGCGATTCAATCTTTGTGAGATTGATCTTGTGCGCCTGAAAAGGCAGCAGGATGTCGTGCAGCGCGCCCACCCGGTCCTTGACCGCAAACACAATCGAAGTCCTGTCCTTGGCCGTCGGCCTGCAGTCCGCGCGTGAAATCACGATGAAGCGCGTCGTGTTGTTTGCGTTGTCTTCAATGGACGGCGCAAGCACCTTCAGGCGGTATTCTTTGGCGGCCAGCAGGCTCGCCACGCAGGCGATCTCATTTTTAAACTGCGGATGCGTAGCCACAGTGCGCGCGGCCTCCGCGGTGCTGGAGGCCGGCACGAGCTTGGCGGCCGGCAGATTGGACTCGAGCCACAAGCGGCATTGGGCCAGCGCCTGCGGAATCGAATAAATCTGGTTGATGCTCTTTATCGAAACGGCATTGGATAAGAGATAATGATTGATCGCCAGGTACAGCTCCGCGCAAATCTTGAGATCGGATTCAATGAACATGTCGAGCGTGTAGTTCACGGCGCCCTCGCTTGAGTTTTCCACCGGCACAACCCCGTAGTCACTGCGGCCGCGTTCGACCTCCGCGAACACATCCGATATGTTCGTACAGGAGAAATAATTCACGGAAGCGCCGAACTTCTTCATGGCCGCCTGGTGCGTGTAGGTAAACTCAGGGCCCAGGTACGCAATCCGGACTTCCTTCTCGAGGCTGATGGAACTGGACATGATCTCGCGATAAATCGCGTCAATGGCCTGGGAAGCAACGGGGCCCGAGTTTATGGATTTCAAGCGCTCGAGCACCTCTTTCTCGCGCTCGGGAGAATAAATCCCTTCGCCTTTTTTCTTTTTTATCTTGCCGATATGCTGTGAAGCACGCGCTCTTTCATTTAAAAGCTCCAAAATTTTTGCATCAATCGAATCGATTTTTTTTCTTTCGTTGTCTACACTCATGGGTTAGCCTCACTTTTTACCCCGCCCTTCCAATCGGATATTTCACCGCTCTTCAAAGTTTTTTTTGACTCTGGAAGGGCGGGGTTAAGCTCGGGCGGTAAAAGATGACCTTCAATATCCTTCAACGTGAATTCCTTGAGCGGCGGGAGCTCTTTTACGGAATTCAGGCCGAAATGCTCCAAAAATTCCTTCGTCGTTCGGTAAAGAATCGGACGCCCCGGCACCTCTTTGCGGCCTGCGATCCTGGCAAGCCCCTTTTCCAAAAGCGTTTTTAAGGCGCCGTCCACGTTTACGCCGCGGATCGCCTCAATGTCGGCCCTCGTCACAGGTTGTTTGTAAGCAATCACCGAGAGCGTTTCAAGACTTGCCCGGCTAAGTCTTTTCTTCTCCCTCGACTGGTAAAATTTTTTCAAGTACGAAGAAAACCTCTCGTCGGTCACAAGCTGCCAACCGCCGGCAATCTCAAACAACTTGAATCCCCGGGATTGTGTTTCGTATTCCTTCTTAAGCTCCGCCAGGTATTCCCGTACGTCCTTCTCAGAGACACCTTCCTGTCCGCCAGAGGCGCCCGCCTGCCGGTCGGGCAGGGATCCGCCTTCGGCGGAGAAGGCCTCCTGGATCTCGTCTACGGTCAGCGGCCGCTCACTCGCAAATAAAAGCGCCTCGATCGCGTATTTAAGTTCTGTGTCGCTCACCCCGCCCCTCCTTTCCGAGCTTCAGGCATGAACTTTGGAAGGGCGGGGCTCATTGGTTTTTTGCTTCCCCGTCTGTGTTAAGCTCGCGCGGCGCCACGACATTCCGGCGGATCTCTATTTCATCAAAATGATTGTGCTGGGCGATCAGCACCTCTTTTAAGCGGATAAGCTCCAAGAGCGCCAGAAACGTCGTAATCACCTCAAGTTTGTTCTTGGCCGCCCTGAAAAGCGAGCTGAAATAAATCACTGGCTCCTTCACCAATCGGTGAAAAATTTCATGGACTTTGTCGGCCACCGTAAACTCATCCTTCAGGACCTCATGGATATCCTGCCGAGGCATGTCCATGAGGACCCGGGACAGTGCTTTGATGAGATCAAAAATCGAGACTTCGGCAAACGGGCTGTCCTGCCTGCCGGCAGGCAGGCCGCCGCCTTCAAGTTCCGGCTGCACGCCAAAACGTCCGAAAATACCGCTGCGGCGCTCTCCCATCTGGCGAAGCCTGTCAGCCGCTTCCTTGAACGTCTTGTACTCCAAAAGGCGGCGCACCAACTCACCCCTGGGGTCCAGCTCCTCGGGCGGCGTCTCGGGATCCGGCGGCAGAAGCATACTCGACTTGATGTGCATCAACTCGGCGGCCATCACCAAAAACTCGCCCGCCACTCCCAAGTCCAGCATCTCCATCAAATTCAGGTACTCAAGGTATTGCTCCGTAATGCGCGTAATCGGAATATCATAAATATCCAGCTCTTCCTCTTTAATCAAATAAAGAAGAAGATCGAGCGGCCCCTCAAAAACGTCCAGCTTGACTCTTACCGGCTTAGACATATCATAAAAGATTCAAAGCCGTTTTTACCTCGGCGATTGTTTGCCGGGCAACGGCACTTGCCTTTTCTTTTCCTTTTGCCAAAATTTTCTCCACGGCGCCGGGCTCGTTTGCTATTTTCCCGCGCCGCTCCCGAAGCGGACGGAGCCTCTCGGCCAGGATGTCCGCGAGACCCCTCTTACAGTCCGTGCATCCCTTTTTGGCGCCCGTACACCAATCCTGCACTTCCTGAACCCGGCGATTCCCCGAGAAAATGCCATAATAGGCATACACATTGCAAATGTCCGGATGCCCGGGGTCGGTCACTTTCACGCGCTCAGGATCCGTAATCATCGACTGCACTTTTTTATGCACACTCTCTTCGGGGTCCGAGAGATTGATCGCGTTGCCGTAACTCTTGGACATCTTACGGCGGTCAATTCCCAGGATCCGCGCTTCTTTTGTGAGCAGTGACTCCGGTTCCGGAAAAATATCCTTTTTATATAAAAACCGAAAGCGCCTGACGATTTCTCGCGTGATCTCAAGATGCGCCAGTTGGTCCTCCCCGACAGGCACTTGATGGGCCTTATACAGGAGAATGTCGGCGGCCTGTAAAACCGGGTATCCTAAAAACCCATAGGTCATAAGGTCCCGGCCCTGGATCTGGCGAAGCTGTTCTTTGTAGGCGGGGTTGCGCTCAAGCCGCCCGAGCGGAACGATCATCCCAAGTATCGCGGCCAACTCCGAATGTTCCGGAATCTGGGACTGCACGAAGATCGTGCTTCGCTCCGGATCGATCCCGCACGCGAGCCAGTCAATCACCATTTCAATGGAATTTTTTTTAATTTCTTTCGGGTTTTCATACTCACCCATCAGCGCGTGAAGATCCGCGACCATGAAGAAACAGTCGTGGTCCGCCTGAAGCTTCACCCAATTTTCCAGCGCTCCAAGCAAGTGGCCCAGGTGAAGCGGGCCGGTAGGCCGCATTCCGGAAAGGACGCGGGACGGGGTCACTCGAGCTTTCTCTCCTTTTTCTGGATTTCAAACACTTCGATGCGGTCGCCTACCAGTACCTCGTCAAAATTAGAGACGCCGATCCCGCATTCAAAACCCTCCAGCACCTCGCGCGCGTCATCCTTAAAGCGTTTCAGACTTTCCACCTTGCCTTCATGGACCTTCTTGCCGCCGCGGTTCACGCGGCAGGGAAAATTCCGCACGATCTTGCCTTTGACCACCGAACAGCCGGCAATCACCCCGATCTTTGAAACTTTAAATACCTGGCGAACCTCCGCGGTCCCGACAAACACTTCCTTGATTTCGGGAGACAGAAGCCCTTCCATCGCCTTTTCGATGGCGCTTTTGACTTCATAGATGATTTCATAAAAACGAACGTCCACCTGTTCCTTTTCGGCGGCCTCGCGGGCGGTGGAAACAATCCCGACATGAAAGCCGATAATCACCGCGTTCGAAGCGGCGCCGAGCATTACGTCCGACTCCGACACGTCGCCGATGCCCGTATGAATGATGTTGAGGCGCACGTCCTTGGCCTGAATTTTTGCGAGCGTGCTGCGAAGCGCCTCGGCGGAGCCCTGGACATCCGCCTTAATGATCAGGTTGAGCTCCTGGAGTTTGCCGGACTTAATGTCTTCGTAAAGATGCTCCAGCGTAATATGAGAAGTGGGGACCGCTTTCTCCTGAGGGCCTGCCAGCTTTTTCTCTATGATTTCCTTGGCAGTTTTTTCATCCTTCACGACATAAAACCGGTCACCGGCCTTCGGAACTCCGGGAAGGCCCAGAATCTCAACCGGCATCGAAGGAAGCGCTTCTTTTACGCGCTGCCCGCGGTCATTGATCATCGCGCGCACCTTGCAGGAATAGGGCCCCACAACCACTGCGTCGCCTACCCGCAATGTCCCATCCTCGACAAGCATCGTCACGAGAACCCCGCTTTCCTTGGAGAGTTCCGCCTCAATCACCACCCCGCGCGCAAGCGCTAAAGGATTGGCGCGGAGCTCCAAAAGCTCCGATTCCAGCACCAGCATCTCAAGAAGCTCATCAATGCCCTTTCCGGTTTTGGCTGAAACGCCCAACATGATCGTCTTTCCGCCCCAGTCTTCCGACATCAAGCCATGCTCCATGAGCGCTTTCTTCACGCGTTCAGAATTTGCGGAAGGCAGGTCCATTTTATTGATTGCGACAATGATTGGCACGTTCGCCGCCTTCGCATGGTCGATCGCTTCAATCGTCTGGGGCATGACGCCGTCATCTGCCGCCACGACGAGAACCACGACATCCGTGACGCTCGCACCGCGCGCGCGCATCGCGGTGAACGCCTCGTGGCCCGGCGTATCCAAAAATGTCACGGCGCCCTTCGGCAGAAATACTTCATAAGCCCCGATATGCTGCGTGATGCCGCCGGCTTCCCCTGCCGCCACCTTGGTCTTGCGGATCGCATCCAGAAGCGAGGTCTTCCCGTGATCGACGTGGCCCATGAATGTAACAATCGGGGCGCGAATCACAAGTTTTGACTTGTCCTTGATTTCATCCGAGGGTTTTAAAATTTTGTCCTCGACGACCGCTTTTTGCTCTTCCAGCTCGACGCTATATTCCTGCGCCACCTTCTTGGCCACGTCAAAATTCACCGACTGGTTGATATTAGCAAAGATGCCGATTTTGATGAGGCGCGCGATGAGATCACTGGGCCTCACGGTCAAACCATCGGCCAAATCCTTTACGGTGATCGGCGTCCGCAGCTGGACCTTACGGACCTTCGGAGCCTCCTGCACAACCGCGGCGGACGCGGAAGGCATCGCCGCCAAGCCATGCGATGAAGCTATCGAATGTTTTTTTATGGACGGCGCCTGGGGCCTGGGTCTCTGCGGTAAAACCGTCTGCGGTCTTCTAAAGGACGGCGTCGAACTCACAGAAGAAGCGGCGGTCGAAACGGGCCTCGACTTGATCTCAGCGAATGAAGAAGCGGAGGCGGCTTTGGCGGCGCTGCGCTGCAAAAGAAGCTGTTGTTTAACGCTTTCTATCGAGCCCGGCTGTGACGAAGGAACCTTGGGCGGCTCTTTGGAAGCGGCGCCTGCTTGTGGCTTGGAAGGGGTCTTGGCTCCAGACGCAAACGCCGTCTTTATTTTTTCGGCATCCGTACCGGATAAAACACTCATATGGCTTTTGGCGCCAATCTTGAGCGCCTTAAGCTTATCCATGAACTCTTTCGAGCTCAGTTTGTATTTTTTGGCCAGCTCATGAACCCGAACCGACATGAATTATTTTTCCTCCGCCTCTGGCGCTGCCGTTTCAGGAGGTTCGGCGGCCGCAGTTTCCCCGGCCTCTCCGGCGTCTCCGGCAGCGGCGGCGCCCCGCACCTTACCCATAATCTTTTCTATCGTCTTCTTCCCGACCCCCTTGATCTTGAGAAGCTCTTCCTCTTTGGCGTTCTTAAGATCGCCCAGCGTCTTATAGCCCGCTTCCGAAAGTGCCTGTGCGGTCTTGGGCCCCACGCCTTCTATCGACCCCACACCCTGATCGTCACCGCCGGTCTCTTCCGCCATCTGGGACTCCAGTTTTTCCTTCACAATCTCCTTCTTTGAGCGGATATCAATTGACCAGCCGGTCAGTTTTGAGGCGAGCCTTACATTCTGGCCGTTCTTGCCGATCGCCAGCGAAAGCTGGTCGTCACCTACGATCACTTCCGCCTTTCTCTCTTCCCCGTCAAGCACCTTGACCGAGGATATCTCGGCGGGACTTAAAGCGGCCTGGATGAACTCTTCCGTGTTCTCGCTCCAACGCACGATATCGATTTTTTCTCCCTGCAGTTCCTTCACAACGCCCTTCACGCGCGACCCCCGGATGCCGACGCAGGCGCCGACGCAATCCACCTTTTCATTCTTGGACCAGACGGCGATCTTTGTGCGATCGCCCGCCTCGCGGGACACCGACTTGATCTCGACCATACCCTCCGCCACCTCAGGCACCTCTAGCTCGAAAAGGCATTTAACAAAATTAGGGTGGTTGCGGGACAAAAGGATCTGCGGGCCCTTGGCGGTCTTGTTCACCTCAAGGATATAGGCGTGTATCGTATCGCCCTGGCGATAGCTGTCCCGCGGCGAGAGCTCTCTTTTAGGAAGCATACCTTCCGTTTTCCCCAGATCCACGAGGAGCGCCCCTTTTTCAAAGCGGTACACGGTCCCACTGACGATGGAGTTTGATTTTTTATTGAATTCATTGAAAATAACGTCCCGCTCGGCCTCGCGGATTTTCTGGAAGATCACCTGCTTGGCGGTCTGCGCCGCGATGCGGCCAAACTCGTTCGAAACGATCTCCTTGCCTTCGGAAAGGATCTTGATGCGGCCGGTTTCAAGGTCAATCTTAACCTGGATGTCCTTGTCTTTATCGTGGACGACCTTCCGCGCCGCGGACACAAGCGCGGCCTCCACGGATTCAATCAGCACCTGCCGGCTGATCCCTTTTTCTCTTTCGATGTTTTCTAAAACGGATATAAGTTCCGTGCTCATCCCGCCCTTCCTAATCTGGTTTTACTTGCTTAAATCCTGCCCCTCATAAAACACTTGGAAGGGCGGGACTCATGGCAATTTCTCTGTTTTTAAATTTTTATTTCACGGACCGCCTTCACCACAGCCGCAAGCGGCAAACGAAGCGTCTGCCCGTCTTTCTGGGTTTTTAATTCCAAAACCCCTCCCTGCGCCGACAGAACCTGACCGATATGCACATAACTTTTCTTCAACGCATCGAGCGCCACGACCCGCACCCTCTGCCCCACCACGCGCAGGAAATCCTTCTGGGTCTTGAGCGGCCTGTCTAGGCCCGGACTATTGACTTCCAGGATATAAGGGCGGCCGCTGAACCCCGTCTCATCCAAAAAAGTACCCAGACGGCCGTTGATCAGCGCACATTCGTCGAGCGTGATTCCGCCCGGCTTATCCACAAGCAGTGTTAAAGTGCCGCGACCCCCTGATCTTCTTAAACTTATGTCAATAAGTTCAGCGCCCGCCGCCTCAATTTGGCTCTTAATATCCTCTAATCTGGACTCAATTTCAATGGGCAGCATAAAAATGGTTCTTTGAACGGTTATCCCTCGACTACGCTCGGGATATTGTCGTAAGCGAGAAGCGAACGACAATAAAAAAAGTGGGTCTTCACCCACTTTTCACAAGTAAACTATGATGACTTTTGTTAAGTTAACAAAATTAGGCTACTTTGTCAAGCGCCTTAAGGATTTCGGGAACAATCCCGGAGATGGGAACTATAAGAGTCTCGGAGCTTTTCCTGATCTTTATCTCAGCTTTGTCGTTTTTAAGGTTTTTGGGGCCTAAAATAAGCCTCACGGGAAAACCAATCAGGTCCGCGTCGTTGAATTTTACACCGGCCGTTTCGGGGCGGTCATCCACGAGAACATCCACGCCCTGGGCCTTCAGGTCCTTTGAGTGGAGTACGGTATCCACGATTTCATTGGACTGGACATCCCGGGGATCAAGCACCACAATCAAAAGCTGGTAAGGGCTTAAGTTTTTCGGCCAGACGATCCCCTTTTCGTCACTGCCTTGTTCTATCGCGGCGGCCAGGATACGGTTCACGCCGATGCCGTAACAACCCATGACGAGCGGATTTGCCTTGCCCTTTTCATTGACAAACAACGCTTTCATAGGCTCGGAATAGCGCAGATTTAATTTAAAAATATGCCCGAGCTCTATCGCGGTCTTGAAATGAAGCGGGGTCTCCCTGCCACCCCACTCGCCTTTATCCCCTTCGACCGCTTGACGGAAGTCACCCACTTGAATTTCCCCGCCCTGAATGTCACCTAAATTAACGTTCACCAAATGATGATCACGGATGTTCGCGCCTGTCACAAAATCTCGCATCTGGAGAATGTCCTCATCGATGTAAATTTTAAGGATGCCGCCCGCCGTAGGCGCCCGCCTGCCGGTCGGGCAGGGGTCCGCCTTCGGCGGAAACGGCCCGCTAAACCCAAACGCAAAACCTAGCTTTTCGATAGATTCACGAGAAGCCATAAAACAACCGGGCTCGACTTTCCTGAGCTTGAATTCACTGACTTCGTGATCTCCGCGAACCAACACTTCAAAAAAGGTTCCGTCGGGGCGCTGATAAATCATTGTCTTGACCAAGTCTTTGGGGGTTTTTTTGAGAAACGGGGCCACCCCTTCGACGCTGCTGTGACCGGGCGTGTATTCTTTCGAATATTTTCCCGAGGGCGCATCTTTTGGAAACTCAAGACCCTTGAGCCGCCGGAACGCCATTTCAACGCTGACAACCTTATCCGTGCCGCCGTACTGCACCATCCGGTCTTCGCCGGCATCCGAAAAAAGAATGAATTCCTGCGAGCCTGAGCCGCCCATCGCGCCCGGGTCCGCCTCGACGATATTGAAATCAAACCCGCACCGCGTGAAAATACGCTCATAAGCCTCTTTCATCGCGCGGTAGGTCTCATCCAGGCTCTCAGCGCTCGCGTGAAAACTGTAAGCGTCCTTCATGATGAACTCACGGCTGCGGATTACACCCGAACGCGGGCGCATCTCATCTCGAAATTTTGTCTGGATCTGGTAAAGCGTGACCGGAAGCTGTTTGTAAGAGCGGATTTCGCGGCGTGCCAGGTCCGTGATAATTTCTTCGTGGGTAGGCCCGAGCACATTTTCTTTTCCGTGCCTGTCCTTGAAATGAATCATGTCCTCGCCGAGGATGTCCCAGCGCCCTGTTTCTTTCCAGAGCTCGGCCGGATGAATCGCGGGCAAAAGGACTTCCAACGCTCCGGCGCGGTCCATCTCCTCGCGCACGATCTGCGTGGCCTTTTGCAGCGCGCGAAGGCCCAAAGGCAGGTAGCTGTACGTGCCGCTGGCCAATTTACGGATGAGCCCCGCGCGAAGCATGAGCCGGTGGCTTTTGATTTGAGCCTCTTGCGGCGTTTCTTTAAGGGTGGGGATTAAAGTTTGTGTCCAGCGCATGTTTAAATCCGAAATCCGAAGCACGAAATCCGAAACAATGACCAAATTCCAAATAACCAAAATCCAAAACACGTGTTTTGAAATTTTGAATTTTTAAAATTAGAATTTGTTTCGGATTTCGAATTTCGGATTTCGTGCTTCAGATTATCCATTTTGCCTAAATATTTTTAAAAAATTTTCCACGATTGAGAACCGGTTCACATCCTGCAGGATCACGACAGTCATGAGACCTAAAAGCAGCACGAGCCCCCCTTGAGTCATCCGCTCCTTGACCCTCTCTTTGAGCGGAGAACCTTTCAGTTTTTCAATCAAAATAAACAGGATGTGCCCTCCGTCAAGCACCGGAATCGGCAGCAGATTCAAAACAAACAAACTGACGCTCAAGGAACCCATGAAATAAAAAAGAGTGACGATTCCCATCTTGGCCGCTTCCTGTGTCATGAAAAATATTCCGATCGGGCCTGTCACCGAATCTTTGAACGGCAAAGCACCCGTAATCATCAGCGCCAGCGAGTAAAAGATCATCGTCGTGAGCGTCCACACGCGCTCAAAACCAAGTGCGACGGCCTTAAGCGGCGGGTTCTTCAGATAAATCATTTCGTTGGAAGGCGCGATTCCGACAAATGAAAGACGGCTCTTCCTTCCAAAGATATCCTTTATCTCCCTTACTTTCGGCATCACCGAAAACTGGTAAGCGGCGCCATCCCGTTCGACGCTGAACACGACAGGCCCCGCGGCCTTGTGCACGACCTCCAGAATATCCTCCCAGACTTTAACCGGTTGGCCGTTCAGTGCCGTCACGCGGTCCCCTTCCACAATTCCGGCTTCTTTGGCAGGCGTGCCATCCATCACCTTGCCGACTTTTGTCGTCATCGTCGGCGTGCCCACGAGAAATATCACCGAGAAAATTACAAACGCCAAAAATGCGTTCATGAAAGGCCCGGCAAACACGATAAAAAACTTCTCCCAAAGCCTCTTGGAGTTAAACTCCCAGGCAAGCCCTTTGGCTTCCTCAGGATTTTCTCCAGCCAGTTTCACAAAACCGCCGAGCGGCAGGAGAGACACACAGAATTCGGTGTCCCCAAACCGCCGGCCGAATATCACGGGCCCGAACCCGATCGAGAACTTCTCGACCCGCACGCCGACACGCCTGGCCGCCAAAAAATGGCCGAACTCGTGCACAATCACAAGCACTCCGAGCACAAAAACAAATACTAGGATACTTGGCATAATCTCTTGGTTTCCTCAACGGCCCAATCATGGATCGATTGGATCTGTGAAATGTCCGGATCTTTGACGAACCGGTGGTTTGAAAGCACTTTTTCGATGACCTTCGGTATCTGCATAAAATGAATCCTGTCTTCCAAGTAGGCCCCCACAGCCACCTCATCGGCCGCACTTAACACGCAGGGCGCACTGCCGGATTGGCGGGCCGCCTCGTAAGCGAGCCCAAGGCATGGAAATTTTCTCGTATTCGGGGCCGAGAAGCGAAGCTGGGAAATCTTCGAAAAATCGAGTTTAAGCCCGGCCTCGCAGGCCAGCCGCTCCGGATAACAAAGCGCAAACTGAATCGGAAGCCGCATATCCGTAACGCCGAGTTGCGCGATCACCGCTCCGTCCCTAAATTCCACCATTGAATGCACGATCGCTTCCGGATGAATCAAGACTTGTATTCTATCAATCGGCTGGCTAAAAAGCCACGACGCTTCGATGATTTCGAGGCCCTTATTCATCAGCGTCGCCGAATCCACGCTGATCTTACGCCCCATCTTCCACTTCGGATGCGTCACCACGAGTTCCTTTGAAATTTCAACGAAACGGTGCTCCTCAATTTCCCGCAAAGGTCCTCCGGAACCGGTCAGGAGTATCTTCTCGACCGATTTCTCGGAATTCCCCTGAAGGCACTGAAAAATCGCGTTGTGCTCGCTGTCGACAGGGATAAGCGAGGCGGAAGGGTGGCTCCTTAGTTTGGACATCACAAGCGCGCCGGCAATCACCAATATTTCTTTGTTCGCCAGCGCAACGCGCTTCCCACGCTCGATCGCGTCCATGACCGCCAGGAGTGCGCTGGCGCCGTTGGTGGCCACGACGAGAATGTCCGCATCCGCGGATTTCGTGAACTCCCTCAGTCCCTCGGCTTCCGAAAAAACTTCAAGGCGTGCGGCGTATTTTTTCCGGAGATCCGCGCAAAGTCCGGAGTCCTTCAAGTAGACGCTCTTCGGTGAAAACTGCTCAATCTGCCCGGTCAGAATATCCGCCCGGGAGCCGGCCGCAAGTGCTTTTACCTCGAAACGATCCACGGCGCGCTCGATCACGCGAAGCGTGTTCTGCCCGACGGAACCCGTGGAGCCCAATATCGTGACCGTTTTACGCATAAATTTTCAAATGAAAGTAAAAGACGGGCGCCGTAAAAAGAATGCTGTCGATTGAATCGAGCACGCCTCCCATTCCGGGCAGGAGACGGCCCGAATCTTTAGCCTCGCAGAAGCGCTTTATCAGGGACTCCGACAAGTCCCCGATCTGGCCCACGCCGCCGATTAAAAGGCCCGTCACCACCCAATGAAAAAGCGTGAAGTCTATCGGCAAGTGCCTGCCGAGCAGAACGGAAACAAAGATGCTTAAGGAAATCCCGCCGACGAGCCCCTCCACTGTTTTCCTCGGGCTCACGTGCGGAATCAGGGTCTTACGCCCAAAAAGCGTGCCGACGCTGTACGCCCCGATGTCAGCGGCCTTCGTGACCGCCACCAGGTACGCAACCCACAACATCCCGTTCTCCATGAACCGGATTTTGATCACAAAACTTAAGAACCAGCTCACGTACAAAACGCCGAAAAGCGTGACTGCGATTCCGGTCAATGCCTGGGAATTGTCCTTATGAAAAAACTGGAGCAAAAACAGGAAAAGGCAGCCCAACACGAGAAACAGGATCTCGCCCGACTGCGTGGTCCCCAGTTCCATAAACACGATGGACGGAATAATAATTCCCATCGAAACGCCGAACAGCCGGTAAATATGGACGCCTTTAGCTTTAAGCAAACTGAAAAATTCATACAGCGCCAACGCCGTAAAACCAATGACCTCCAGCGCAAAAAAGAAAACATTCGTAAAAAAAAGGATGTAAGCGGTGACGCTCAGCAGTAACAGGCTTGTAAAAACACGATTCACAAATTTTATAACCGGACTCACACGCTCTCCCGTTTCACCCCACCACCTGTTTTTCGCGATTCCGGAGGAATCGGTCCGCCTTCGGCGGACAAAACAGGTGGTGGGGTCACGCCGCCGAAACGCCTTTCACGGGCCTGATACTCCCTGATCGCCTTCATAAAATCGGCCTTTTTGAAATCAGGCCAGAACTTTTTTGTGATATAAATCTCGGCATAAGACAGCTGCCACAAAAGAAAGTTGCTCAGACGCATTTCGCCGCTCGTGCGAATCAAAAGATCCGGGTCCGGCAAACCGGCTGTGTAAAGATAACTCGAGAAAAGATTCTCGTCCAGCTCCTTTTCAAACCGCGAAGGATCTTTCTTCGCCTCGTTCAATATTTTGCCGACCGCGTCCAGGATCTCCGTTCGCGCGCCGTAATTCAAGGCGATATTGAGAATCATCTTTTGGTTGCCCGACGTCTCCCGAATCGCCTGCCGCACCTTCGCGAGCGTCTTGGAAGGCAGCGCCTCGATCCGGCCGATCGCCTTAACACAAACCCCCTCTTTTTTCAGATTTTTTATCTCCTTGTCGACGAAGAAATCAAGAAGCTGCATCAAGACCGCGACTTCCTCTTTGGGCCTTTTCCAATTCTCCCGGCTAAACGCGTAGAGCGTCAGGACCTCGATCCCAATCTCCACGGAAGACCGGACAATCTCCTTAACGGTCTCAACTCCGGCGCGATGGCCGGCAATCCGAGGGAGCCCGCGCTGTCTCGCCCAACGCCCGTTCCCGTCCATGATGATCGCCACATGCTTAGGAAGGCTGTTCTCCACGGCCGCTACCACCGTTTGGCGGGCAGATAAAGGGTTTGTTTTTCGTGGGAGCCTATCGACAAGATCGTGATCGGGACTCCCAGAAGCTCTGAAAGCCGGTGAAGGTACTTGCGCGCATTCTCAGGTAAACCCGAGAATTTCTTGGCCTGCGAGGTGTCAGCCATCCATCCCCGATGCGTTTCATACACCGGCCGGCCCTCCCACTGTGTTGTAAGCGAAGCGGGGAAACGGCGGTAAAGCCTTCCGCGGTGGCGGTAAGCGACGCAGATTTTTATTTCTTTCAAATCGTCCAATACGTCAAGCTTCGTGACGGCAATCTCTTGGATGCCGTTGATCATGCATGAATACTTCACAAGCACCGCGTCAAACCAGCCACAGCGTCTCGGCCGCCCGGTCGTCGCGCCGAATTCCCTGCCTTTTCGCCGGATCCGGGCCATGAGCTTTGTGTCGAATTCCGTCGGAAACGGTCCCTCCCCCACGCGTGTCGTGTAGGCCTTGACCACGCCGATCACGTTGTCAATGGCCGTCGGCGGCACGCCTGTCCCCACGGCCGCCCCGCCCGCGGTCACGTAGCTCGAAGTCACAAAAGGATACGTGCCGTGGTCCACGTCCAAGTGCGTGCCTTGGGCGCCCTCAAACAGCACGCATTTTTTTTTGCGAATGGCCTGGTTCAGTAAAACGGCGGTGTCGCACACGTAGGGCCGCATCGCTTTTGCAAACCGTAAGTAATCGGCATGAATCTTGGAGAACTTAAAACCTTTCGCGCGGTAGACTTTCTCAAAGAGTTTGTTCTTTTCCAGCAGGCTTTTTTTGAGTTTTTCGCGAAAAAGAGGCCCGTCGCAAAGATCCGCGATACGGATGCCGGAACGCGAGGCCTTATCGGCATAACTGGGGCCGATGCCTCGCCCGGTGGTGCCGATTTTTGTGAAGCCTTTTTGGGACTCGCGCAGGCGGTCGCCTGTTTTATGATAAGGAAAGATAAGGTGGGCCCGGTCGCTGATGAAGAGACGCCCTTTGACCGAGATCCCTTTCTTATTCAGGTTGTTAATTTCCTGCAGCAGCGCGTCTGGGTCAATCACCACGCCGTTTCCGATCACGCAGCGAACATCTTTGTGAAAAATTCCCGAAGGAATAAGATGCAGCACAAACTCACCGCATTCCTTGACAACCGTATGACCCGCATTGTTGCCGCCCTGGTAGCGGACGACGTAATCCGCGTGCTCGGAGAGGATGTCGATGATTTTTCCCTTGCCTTCGTCGCCCCATTGCGCGCCGACAACGACGGTATTGGGCATGTTAAATCCGAAATCCGAAATCCGAAATCCGAAACAAATTCGAATAATTAAAATCGAAATGACCAAAACGCTTGTTTCGAGTTTGACTAATTTGAATTTCTGTCATTGTTTCGGATTTCGAGTTTCGTATTTCGTGCTTAATTGTTTGTGCTTCCTGTTTCCTATTTCTTGCTTCTGCTATAATTTAATAAGCTTCGCGTCCAGGATATTTTCGGCTTTTCGGATCTTTTGCAGAATTTCCTCCGAAACGACGCTGTCAATCTTAAGCACGGTCCTGGCTTCGCCGCCGGGCACGTCGCGGCCAAGCGTCATGCCTGCGATATTGATGCGGTTGGAGCCTAACAACGTGCCGATCTGGCCCACAATACCGGGCACGTCGCGGTTGGAAATAAGCAGCATATAGCCTTCGGGCACCGCCTCGACGTCAAAACGGTCCATTCGCACGATGCGCACGTCTTCTCGGGTAAACACCGTGCCCGAAACCAGGCTTTTTCTCTTATCGGTCTTGACCTCCACCTGAATCAGGTTTGCGTAATGCGACGTACCGGAGGACTTGGATTCGGTAATTTTAATCCCGCGCTCCTTCGCCAAAAAAGAGGCATTCACGTAATTCACGCTCTCCGCCAGAATCGGCGTCAGAAGCCCTTTAATCACCGAAACGGTCACCGGCGTCGTCTCATATTCCACGACCTGACCGTAATATTGAATATCCACCTGGAAAATCTGGCCGTCTATGAGCTGCGCCTGCAAAGCGCCCAGCTTTTCGGCTAAATAGAGATACGGCCGGAGCTGTTCCAGCACCTCGGGATCGACGGCAGGCACATTCACGGCATTGCGTGTGCCTTTTCCCTTGAAAAAATCAATCAGGCACTGAACAACATCCACGGCGACCGCGATCTGCGCTTCCTCCGTGGAAGCACCCAGATGCGGCGTGGCAATCACTTGAGGCAAACCGATCAAAGGATTGCCGGCGGGCGGCTCCGTTTCGAACACATCGAGCGCCGCCCCCGCTACCTGGCCGCTTTGAATCGCTTTTACCAAGGCAGTCTCATCGATAAGGCCGCCGCGGGCGCAGTTCACGATCCGCACGCCTTTTTTTATCTTCAGAAGCGCTTTCTCACCGATCATATTTTTATTCTCGGCCGTCAGCGGCATATGAAGCGTCAGAAAATCAGACCGTTTCAAAAGCTCGTCAAACGACACCAGCTCCACGCCGATTTGGTTCGCCTTGTCGACGCGCAGGAAAGGATCATACGCAATCACGCGCATCCCGAAGCCTTGCGCGCGCCTGGACACTTCGGTGCCGATGCGCCCCAGGCCCAGCACGCCCAGGGTTTTTTCATAAAGCTCAACCCCGGTGAATTTCTTCCGTTCCCATTCGCCCTTTTTCATCGAAACACTCGCCTGAGGGATGTTGCGCGCGAGCGCCATGATCAAGCAAAATGCGTGCTCAGCCGCCGAAACCGTGTTGCCCCCCGGCGTGTTGATGACGACAATCCCTTTCTTGGACGCCGCATCGACGTCCACATTGTCAAGGCCCACGCCGGCACGGCCGATGACTTTGAGTTTCTTAGCCGCTTCTATGATTTCCGCGGTCAGTTGCGTCCCCGAGCGAACCACGCACGCATCCGCGTCCGCGATTTCTTTCTTGAGTTCCTCAACCGGAAGCTTCGTCTTAATGATAACCTCGAAATTCTTTTCGCCGCGGAAAAGATTCAGGCCTTCTTCGGCCAAATCATCGCAAATTAAAATTTTTTTCATAGCACACCTGTCGGAATCTCATAGCCCGCCTTCGCCAGGGCATCCTGAAACGCGTGCATCCCCCGTTCGGCGTCCTTCATCGTGCAGCAGCCCATGTGCGCAAAACGCACGATCTTCCCCTGAAGCTCACCCTGCCCGTCCGCCATCACCACCTGATGCGCGTCCCTCATGTGCTTGATCACGTCTTTGGAAACGATGCCCCCGGGCATCCCGATCGCCGTCACGGCATTCGACGGTGATTGGGCAAAAATCTGAAGGTTCATCTGTGCGGCCTTGCTCCTTACAAAATGCGCGATCCGGGCGTGGCGGTTCCAGACATTTTCAAGCCCTTCCTCGAGAATCATGAAAAGCGCCTCCTCCAAACCCCGCACCAGACTGATCGCCGGCGTAAACGGCGTGTCGTTCTTCGCCATCGCCTTGAGCGTTTGGGCAAAATTAAAGTAATACTTCGGAAGCACGGACTTCGGGACAAGCGCTTGCGCCCTCTCGTTCAGCGCCACAAAACTCAAGCCCGGCGGAAGCATAAGCCCTTTTTGGCTTCCGCATACCGTGACGTCGACACCCCACTCGTCCATTTTGAAAATGTCACAGCCCAGCCCGCTGATCGCGTCGACCAAAAGAATCGCGCGACCCAAGCGCGTGACTTTCGCAATTTCCTGAATCGGGTGAGCCACGGCCGTGGAGGTCTCGCACAGGGTCGTCAAAACGCCCTTCGCATTCGGGTGATCTTCGAGCGCTTGCGCAATCTCCTGCGCCTCAAACGCTTCGGCGTATTTTTTCTCGTAACTTTTAACCTGAAGCCCGTGAGCGCGCGCGATGTCACGGTAGCGTTCGCCCCATTTACCGGCCGAGAACGACAGGACAAGATCGCCTTGTGAAAACAAATTTGTGATCGAAGCCTCCATCGCACCGGTTCCCGAAGACGCAAACGTCATGACCGGATGCCGGGTCAGGAATACTTTCCCGAGATTCGCGTTCACTCGCTCCAGGATCGCCTGGTATTCTTTCGTGCGGTGATGAATCATCGGAAGGCTTAATGCCTTCAAGATCCTTTGCGGAACCCCTGTGGGTCCGGGTGTTAAAAGAAGAAAGTCACTCATAATTTGAACTCCAACTTATTACTTATGGCTGTTTCTTGATGGCCCGAATATTCGCCACGACCTCATCCACGATGCCATATTCCTTGGACTCGGCGGCAGACATGAAATAATCGCGGTCCGTGTCCTTCTCTATCTTCTGGACCGCCTGGCCCGTGTGCTTGGCCAGGATTTCATTCAGCCTGTTTTTAAGATTTTGTATTTCCTTCGCCTGAATATTGATGTCCGTGGCCACGCCCTGCACACCGCCCCACGGCTGGTGGATCATCACGCGCGAATTGGGAAGTGAATAGCGCTTGCCCTTCGTGCCGGCCGCCAAGAGCACCGCGCCCATGCTGGCCGCCTGTCCGATGCAGTAAGTGCACACGTCGCACTTTAAGAACTGCATCGTGTCATAAATCGCAAGGCCGCTCGTGATGGAACCCCCCGGCGAATTGATATAAAGGTGAATTTCCTTTTCCGAGTCTTCCATTTGGAGGAACAAAAGCTGCGCCACCACGAGATTCGCAACATTATCGTCTATCGGCGTGCCGATAAAAAGCACGCGGTCTTTCAAGAGCCGCGAATAAATGTCGTAGGCGCGCTCGCTGCGGCCGGTTTGCTCAATCACCATCGGGATCAGGATACTCATGTTGTCTCCTCTAATTTTGCGTTGGCAAGCAAAAACTCTACGGTTTTCTTCTCCTTCATACTCTCCCGGACATCCTCCTCAAAAACGGAGCGCACTTCCTCCAGCGGCCGGCCGGACTCTTCGACGAGTGCCCTCAAACGATTTTCCAGATCCGACTCGTCCGCATGGATGTCTTCCAACTCGGCGACTTTCTGCAGGATAAAATACAGCCTGACCTGACGGGCAGCCTTCACGTCCGCCGCATCCTGCAGCTTTTTCTCCAAAATCTCCCTTTGATCGGAAGGCACCCCGAATTTTTCAAGCTGCCGCCGCGATTGCTCGACCAGTTTTTCTTTTTGTTTTTGCACAAGACCCCGGGGAAGCTCAAAGGACACCCTCGATAAAAGTTTCTCAAAAAGCTGTTCCTTCATGCTTTCGTAAGACTCACTCTGTTTGTAGCCGGCAACGTCCGTGCGGATCGCCTCCTTAAGCGCTTCGGCGCTCTCTTTGCCGAAACCTTTCGCCAATTCATCATCGAGGACAGGCAGACGTTTTTCCTGAATTTCGCGGACCGTGATCCGGTACATTGGCTTCTTTCCGACAACGCCCTGTCTTTTTTCCTCTTCTGTAGGTTCCATGGAAACTTCCACGGAATGGCCCGCCTCGGCGCCGACGACTTTGTCAAAAAAATCGTCCGTCGCGTTCGGTTTCACGGACAGCGCAGCGCCCTTGCGGCCCTCGAGATACTGACCCCCCTTCCAAACTTCGATGTCGGTCAGCAAAATATCGCCTTCACGGACCGCACGCGATTCCAAAACGGGCACAAACTCGGCGCGTGCCTCCAAAAGCGAAGCCAGGCCCTTTTCCACGTCCTCCGAAGCGACTTGAACCGGCGCTCTCAGGATCTTGAGGCCTTTGTAGTTCCTCAGGTTAAATTCGGGCGCATTTTCAAATTCAGCCGCAAAACTTAAGGCGGATCCCCGCGTCATTTTGATATTGGAAATGGATGGCAAGGACACCGGAGAAACTTTGTGCGTCGTTACCGATTGATGGTACGCCTCCGGCACAAGCGACTTGAGCACCTCTTCGTAAACTTCGTTCGTGTACTGCTTTTCAACAAGCTCCATGGGTGCCTTGCCTTGACGGAAGCCGGGAAGCGTCGCCGCCCGTTGGATGTCCCTTAAGACCTCCTGGAAACGATTTTCAACAAGCTTCGCCTCAACCTCCACACTCATGCAAATTTTACAATCTTTAAGCTTTTTCATATGGGACTTCACCCCGCCCTTCCGGGCGTCGCTCAATATATCTTTTGGAAGGGCTGGGTTCATGTTTTAAACTTCTTCGGCTTCGTAACGCCTCGCCTTATGGTCCCTCCGCTTTTCATGGAGCTTGCCTAACTGCAGCTGGATATTGCCGAAAGTTTTGTCAAAAGCCGCATACATGTCCGTGCTCTCACCCTTCGCGGTCACGCGCAGGTTCTTGCCGCGCAGCACGATTTCCGAAATATGCAGAAATTTCTGGACCTCCAAAACCACATGAACCGTCTCAAGCTTCAACGCATATTTGTCCAGCTTCTTGACCCTTTCCGTAACGTGATTTTTTAGCGCCGGCGTCACGTGAAAATGACGCCCGCTGATATCGATCTCCACCTTATTTCCTTTCTCAAACGAAAGGTCAAGGCCCCGCGACATTGCTTCGAGAGCCTTGACCTTTTTCAAGGTTTTTAAGCGACTTATAGTATCATATTTTACCTACATCGTAAACTTCTCGCCCAGATAAATCCTCCTCGCCTCTTGGCTTGTCAACAGCTCCTCTTTGGTGCCGGAAATCAGGATTTTACCTTCGTACATGATGTAAGCGCGGTCGGTGATCGCCAGCGTCTCCCGCACGTTGTGGTCAGTCAGGAGTATCGCAAGTCCTTTATTTTTAAGTTCTTGTATCAGGTGCTGGCAGTCCGAGACGGCGATCGGGTCAATCCCCGAAAACGGCTCGTCCAGGAGA
>Ga0155276_125_pt1 | contig 33273 bp, 30 predicted proteins | sample RifCSPhighO2_02_FD_106244 | JGI IMG/M metagenome (GOLD analysis project Ga0155276, IMG submission 106244) | Omnitrophica bacterium RIFCSPHIGHO2_02_FULL_51_18 | reverse complement strand
ACAAGCTGCGGCTGGTTTTTTGATGAACTTTCGGGTATTGAGCCCGTGCAAGTCATGAAATTTGCGCTTCGCGCGATGGAGTTGGTCCAGCCGTATCATAAGAAAGAGATCGAGGGGCCTTTTTTAAGGATTTTGGCGCGTGCCAAGAGTAATATCCCGGAAGAGGGAAACGGGGAGGATATTTTTAAGCGTTATGTAAAACCACTCCAAATTAAGCACGAAGCACACAAACCATGAAGCACGAAATCCGAATATCGAAATTCGAAACAAATCCGAATGACAAAAACTTCAATGACCGAAACACCTGTTTTGAATTTTGATCCTTTGGATTTCGATATTGTTTCGAATTTCGGATTTCGTGCTTCGTGCTTGACGTATCAGATAGGTGATTAATGGGTTTTAAATGCGGCATTGTGGGGCTCCCCAATGTGGGCAAGTCCACTATTTTTAATGCGTTGACGCGCGGTTCGGCGCTCGTGGCCAACTATCCGTTCGCGACGATTGACCCGAACGTGGGAATCGTGCCGGTCCCGGACGCTCGTCTTAAAGTGCTGACAGAGATCGTGCCGACGCAGAAAGTGGTGCCGACGACGGTAGAGATCGTGGACATTGCGGGAATTGTGGAGGGCGCTTCAAAAGGCGAAGGGCTCGGCAACCAGTTTTTAAGCCACATTGCGGAAGTCGACGCGATTATTGAGGTGGTGCGTTGTTTTGAGGGCGGCGGGATCGTGCACGTGAGCGGAAGCGTGGACGCGCTGCGTGACATCGAGGTGATCCATACGGAACTCATTTTGAAGGACCTTGAGACGCTGTCGAAACACAAGACGCGCTGCGAAAGGGCCGCTAAAAGCGGCGATAAGAAAGCGGCGCAAATCATGACGTGTCTTGACCGCTATGAAAAAGGGTTCAACGAGGGAAAAACCGGGCGCGAGACAGCGTTTGCGCCGGAAGAGCGCGCACTTTTAAGGGAGGTGCGCTTTTTGACGGATAAACCGGTACTTTATGCGGCCAATATCGCCGAAGAAGAGCTCGGGAAGCCGGATAGTCCGCGTGTGGCCGACGTTCGCAAGAAAGCAACCGAAGAAGGCTCGGCCATGATGACGATTTCGGGAAAAGTGGAGGAAGAGATCTCAAAGCTAGATCCCGGTGAGCGGGAGGATTTTCTCAAGGCAATGAATATGAAAGAGTCCGGATTGGACAAGCTGGCGAGAGAAGGCCACAAACTCCTGAATCTGATCACTTTTTTTACCGTGGGAGAGACCGAAAACCGCGCTTGGAACGTCGAAAAAGGTTCGACGGCGCCTGCGGCCGCCGGCAAGATCCACTCGGATTTTGAAAGGGGTTTTATCCGCGCGGAAGTTGTCGGTTACAATGACTTCGTGCAGTACCGTGGGGAACAGGGCGCCAGGGAAAAGGGAAAATTCCGGCTGGAAGGCAAGGAGTACGTCGTTCAGGACGGCGACGTCATGCACTTTAGGTTTAGCGTGTAAGATGTGTTACAATAAGCCTAAAGAGAAATTCCATAACCAAGGGGGGTTGCATGCTAATGAAGGCGTGTGTTCTGTGCAAGGTCGTGGGAATTCTGGCGATTGTCGGGGCGCTCAACTGGGGCTCGATCGCTCTATTCCAGGTCAATTTCGTGGAGAATCTGATCGGCCAATACCCGATGGCTTTACGAGTTGTTTATGGGCTGGTGGGTCTGTCGGGCTTGGCGCTTTTGGCGAGTTTCTTCATGGTTTGTCCCACCTGTAAAAAGTAAACTTCGTTCGGTTTTGGTTTAAAGGAGTCGTCTTTTCGAAAGACGGCTCCTTTCCATTTTGGTTGAACTTTTCATGAGGTTAGATACAATAGAAACCCTATCAACAAGGAGTTTAGAAGTGGTCACGATTTCAGAGAGCAAGTTAAAAAGTTTGGATGCGGTTTCGGATAAAAATGGGGTTATCCGGGCGGCGGCGATGGACCAGAGAGGGTCGTTGCAAAAATCCATCGCGAAGGCCAAGGGCGTAGGCGAGAAAGAGGTTACGCCGGCGATGATGTCCGAATTTAAGACCGCGGTGACCAAAGTGCTGACGCCCTATGCGAGCGCGATTCTCCTGGACCCCGAATTTGGAATTCCCGCCTCGAAAGCGCGGTCAAAAAACGCGGGGCTGTTATTGGCTTACGAAAAGACCGGCTATGACGCGACGGGGCCGGGCAGGATTCCGACTTTCCTGGACGGCTACAGCGCCAGGCGGCTCAAGGAAGAAGGGGCGGACTGCGTCAAAGTGCTTTTGTATTACTCACCCTTTGACGATCTTAGAGTGAATGAGAAAAAACACGAGATTATGGGGCGTATCGGGAAAGAATGCGAAGATGCCGATATCGCTTTCTTCCTGGAGTTCGTGGGTTATGATCCCAAAGGCGGTGATGCCAAGGATTTGGCCTACGCGAAGATAAAGCCTGATGTGGTCATCAAGAGCATGGAGGAATTTTCAAAGGACAAGTACAAAGTGGATGTCCTGAAAGTGGAGATCCCGATTGATGTCAAATATTTAAAGGGCTCAAAGGCATTTAACGGAAAAGAGGCCGCCTATGATCTTGACCAGGCAAGGGCCATTTTTAAACGCCAGGACGCTTGCACGAAGAAACCCTTTATTTATCTTTCAGCGGGCGTGGACGACGATACCTTCAGAGAAAGCCTGGAGCTGGCGATCAATGCCGGCGTGAATTTTGCGGGCGTTCTCTGCGGCCGCGCCACCTGGAAGGACGGGATCCCTGTTTACGCCAAAGAGGGTGTAAAAGCCCTGGAAGCCTGGCTCGAGGATCGCGGTGTTAAAAACATCCGGGCGCTCAACGCGGTGCTCGACAAAGGTGCCAGGCCCTGGCACGCGAGATACGGCGGCCGGGACAAGATTCAGGTCAAAACGGCCGTCAGCCGATAGTTTACTGGGCTTTCACCAAATAATGGCGTCAAACAAGGACTACTACCAGGTTCTCGGTGTGAAGGAGAGCGCGGGCGCCGATGAAATCAAGAGCGCTTATCGCAGTCTCGCCAAAAAATTCCATCCGGATGCCAATCCCAATAACAAATCAGCTGAGGAGAAATTTAAGGGGATATCTGAAGCCTATTACGTGCTTTCAGATCCCAAAAAGCGCCAGGAGTACGATGATTACAGGAAAGCCGGGTTCAGCGGCGGTTATGGGCGCCGGAGCGGTTTTCAGGGGGCGCAGGGCTTCAATTATGAGGACATCTTAAGGGCTTTTCGGGGCGCGCAAGGGGGCGGCGGCCGGCGGACCAGTTTTCATTTTGGCGGATCGGCCAGGGGTTTTGAGGATATTTTCTCCGATCTTTTTTCCGGCGGAGGCGGCGGCCGGCGGGGTTTTACGGGTGAAGAAGAAAACCCTGAGGAAATAATATCCGATCTGCATGCGACGCTTAAGATTTCAAAGTCCAGGGCGCAAAAAGGCGGAGAGGTGAGCTTTACGACTCAAGGCGGCAAGAAGATCACCGTGAAGATTCCCGCCGGGATCAGCTCCGGCAAAAAATTGCGTCTGGCGCAGCAAGGTGCCGAATGCCCCGCCTGCCATCATCCGGGGGATTTTATTTTAACAATTAAGGTGGAGTGATACTCATCATGCAAACGAAATGGTCTCCATTATCCGTCAGAATGACGTATGTTTTGATACCGCTTTTACTGATTCTTGTTGCCGGGTGCGGACAACAACAGGAAGAAGTTTCAGCCCCGGATGGTTCCGTAGAAACATTTTCCGATGTTTCCGAGCAAAAGCGCTCCGTGGACCCAGCCGCCACAGGCACCTTAAAAGGCACCGCGTTTTTTGATGGGGAAGTTCCCCAGCCCCGAGTCATTTCCGTCAAAGGCAACCCTGAGTGCGCGCTTTTGCACCACAACGGCGAAATTATTCCTGAGGAAATCATGGTTCAGGACGGAAGATTGCAGAACGTGTTCGTCTATATAAAGGAAGGCTTGGAGGGGTATTCATTTTCGGCGCCGAGCGAAGCGATCGAAATTGACAATAAAAATTGCGTGTATGTTCCCCACGTGACGGGGGCGCAGGTGGATCAACCCCTCGTTTTTTTAAACAGCGATTCGACGCTCCACAATGTTCACGCGTTCCCGAAGAACTCGAAACCGTTCAATCTCGGGCTTCCTTTCGCCGGCATGAAGCAGACGAAGAAGTTTTCCTCGCCGGAAGTCATGGTTTCCTTAAAGTGTGACGTCCATCCCTGGATGCTCGGGTATGTGGGAGTGCTGCCGCATCCTTATTTTGGCGTGACAAAATCAGACGGGAGTTTTGAGCTCAAGGGTTTACCGCCGGGCGAATATCTCGTGGAGGCGTGGCACGAAAAATTTGGGACCCAATCGCAAAAAGTCACGATCGGATCCCAAGAGACGAAAGAAGTCGAATTTAGATTCCAGTAACTCGTCATTCTGAATGAGCGAAGTGAATGAAGAATCTCAAAAGATGAGATCCTTCGCCCGCCTTAAATCATGGCGGGCTCAGGATGACGTGAAACTAAAAGTTAGAACCAGCCTTAGGCGCCACTTTTTCCACTAAGTGCCAAACAAGCGCGACACTGATCACGGCGACGATCAGAATGATCCAAATATTGAATGAAGGCAAGTGGCTCGCGGCTCCCATGCAGAAAAGCATCGGCACCGAAAGGTAAGTGTTGAGTCTTGAGGCCAAAAACGCCTGTCGTGTGATCGTTTGCAGATCCGCCGGCGCTTGGCCTGTCTTCACGGAGGTAATTATCTTCTTTTGGTTCGGCCAAATAATGAACCACACGTTGAACCACATGATGCTCCCAAGGAGCGAACCCAAACTGATCCACTGGCCCCAAGTGGACCCAAAAAGACCGTTCATGATACCGGTGTTATTCAAATGAAGTTTGCCCACGATATAGATCACGCCCGAAAGGAACGTAATCATCGCGGACCAACGGAACCACCACAACGCTCTTGGCATGAGCTGGGGCACCACTTTCTTCTTGGTTTCAGCGTCCATTGTTTTGACAAAGGGCACATTCACGAAATTGAAGAAGTAAAGATGGCCTATCCAAGCAATCCCAAAGATAAAGTGAATCCAACGCAGGGAGAAAAGCACAAGGGTGGCTGGGTCTAACGAGATGGCTTCTGACATGATAGTATCTCCTTTTGATTTTCGGTATTCTAGCATAAGTTATAACCCCTGTCACCGTGAACTAGTCTCGTTTTCTTCTTATGCCGCGTGGTTTCTCCATAAATCATGGGATCCCTCGGCTAATAGAAAATAACTCGGCGCCGTTTAGCCAAACGGCGCCTCGGACAATTTTCTCTTAGCCGTCTCCCTTATGATTTATGTCGAAACCACAAGCGCGGCGATGCGAAGAAAAGGGATTGGGCTTGCCTCAGACATTACTCAAATGCCAACGGGTGACACCGAGGGACATTATTTTCCTCAAAGAAACACCTTTTTCCACTGACAGTCGTAGTGCGTGCAATCACTAGCATGTCCACACGCTTTTATTCACTAAGGATCTCTTGAGTTTTGAGGAAAATAATGTTCCGAAGGTGGCAGGACCCGTTGGCATTTGGGGCAAGGGGTCAAAAAACCACAAAATATTGTGTTTTTTTTAAGAAATGGGTTGACAAACCACAAGGGCGGGATTATAGTGAATTTCGAGGTTGAAAACGGAGCCGCCGAAGAAAGGTAAATCGGCGATCCGTTTTTTCGTCTCTGCAATTTTAATCGCAATTAGGAAGTTAACAGGAGAAAATCCCACCATGCAAAACGGCTCGAAAGCGAAAGGTATCTCCCAAGCTCACAGTTCTCTCTCTCACGAAATTAAAAAAGGCCTGAAGATAGAGCGTCGTTTTACCAAGCCCGGCGTGAATCCCCTGAACCAGATCCAGTACGAGAAACGCAGTTCTGCCATCACCAACAAGGATGGCTCTGCCGTATTTAAAATGGAAAACGCCGAAGTTCCAAAATCGTGGTCGCAGCTGGCCACAGATATTATCGTATCCAAATATTTTCGCAAAGCGGGAGTGCCCGGCTCTGGGTTCGAATCAAGCGCGCGACAGGTGGTGGAGAGGATCGCGAAGGCGATCCGCCGTGCGGGGGAAGAGTTTGGCGGCTATTTCCGTTCTAGTGAGGACGCGGACGCGTTTGAAGCGGAGCTTTCTCATTTTTTGATCACCCAAAAAGGCGCTTTTAATTCCCCGGTTTGGTTTAACTGCGGGCTGGCCGAAGCTTACGGCATCCGGACGGGCAGCGGCGGGAATTGGACCTGGGACTTCAGGAAAGAAACATCCGCGCTCACCAAGGATTCTTATTCCCACCCACAGTGCTCGGCTTGTTTTATTCAAAAAGTCGAAGATGATTTGATGTCGATATTTGACCTTATCAAAAATGAAGCGCGTCTTTTTAAGTTTGGTTCCGGCACCGGGACCAATTTCTCCAAGATCCGCGGGCGACAGGAAAAGCTTTCTGGCGGCGGGACTTCCTCGGGGCTCATGTCTTTTCTTGAGGTGTTGGATCGCGGCGCGGGCGCCACAAAATCCGGCGGCACGACGCGCCGCGCGGCGAAGATGGTGTGTCTCGACATGGACCATCCCGAAATCGTGGATTTTATCAATTGGAAGGTGAGGGAGGAAAAGAAAGTGGCGGCGCTGATCGCGGCCGGCTATCCTTGCGATTTCAACGGCGAGGCGTATCACACGGTGTCGGGGCAAAACTCAAACAATTCCGTGCGTATCACCGACGATTTCATGAAGGCCTACCTGGAAGGCCGGCCGTGGCAGACGCGGATGCGCACGACCGGCGAGGTTTGTGACACGCATGAAGCGCGTGATCTCATGCACCAAATTGCGTATGCGGCGTGGGCCTGCGCGGATCCGGGTGTTCAGTTTGATTCGACAATCAACGATTGGCACACGTGCGTGAATACGGACAAGATTCACGCCTCAAATCCTTGCTCCGAGTACATGTTCCTCGACGACAGCGCCTGCAATCTGGCCTCAATCAACGTGATGAAGTTTTTGGATGAGGACGGCAATTTCGATATTGAAGGCTACCGCCACGCCTGCCGGATTTTTTTAATGGCGCAGGAAATTCTCGTGGATTATTCTTCGTACCCAACCCAAAATATCGCCCAGAACAGCCATGATTATAGGCCGCTCGGTCTTGGCTACGCAAATCTCGGCACGCTTCTCATGGTGAAAGGGATTCCCTATGATTCCGAAAAGGCGTCCGCGATCTGCGGGGCCGTTACGGCCATCACAACCGGACAGGCTTATCGTACTTCCGCCGAAATGGCCAAATACCGGGGGCCGTTTCCTGGCTATGCGGCGAATGAGGAGCCGATGATTCGCGTGATGAGAAAGCACCGGGACGCCGCCTATAAGATAAATGACAAGATTTGTCCGCCGGAATTCTTGAAGGCCGCGCGGGAAGACTGGGATGAAGCCGTTCGCTTGGGTGAAAAATACGGTTACCGAAACGCGCAAGCGACCGTGATCGCGCCCACCGGCACGATCGGGCTTCTGATGGACTGCGATACGACCGGCATCGAGCCGGACTTTTCGCTCGTGAAGTTTAAGAAGCTCGCGGGCGGCGGCTACTTTAAGATCGTGAACCAGTCCGTTCCGAGAGCTCTTAAGAATCTCGGCTACCGCGACGACCAGAGGCGTGACATCGTGACTTACGTGACGGGCACGATGACTTTAGACGGCGCGCCGCACATCAACACCGCGACGCTTAAAGAACGTGGATTCACCGATGAGGATATTGAAAAGATAGAGTCCAATATCCCCGGCGTGTTTGAGCTGCATTTTGCGTTCAATAAGTGGGCGCTGGGCGAAGAAGTTTTGAAGCGCCTCGGATTTAAGGAAGAGGAATACAATAATCCCGCTTTCAACATGCTCGAGACGCTCGGGTTTACTCCGAGGCAGATTTCCGAGGCCAGTGACGTGATTTGCGGGCGCATGACCGTGGAAGGTGCGCCGGGCCTCAAGCCCGAACATCTGCCGGTGTTTGACTGCGCCAATAAGTGCGGGAAATACGGCAAGCGGTTTATCGCGCCGATGGGTCATATCCGCATGATGGCGGCCGCACAGCCATTTATCTCGGGCGCCATCTCCAAAACCGTCAATCTTCCGAACGAGGTTACGGTCGAGGACATCGAGAAAATCTATGTCGAAAGCTGGAAACTCGGACTGAAGGCCGCGGCGCTTTACCGCGACGGGTGCAAGCTTTCACAGCCTCTAAATTCCACTTCCAGATCGGGCTCAAGCGTTGCGGCTGATAAGGCCGAAGGGGTCGAAACGGCTCCTCGCCGGCATCGGCTTCCGAAGAAACGCACCGGAATCACGCAGGAAGCACGTATCGGCGGGCACAAGGTGTACGTGCGCACCGGCGAATATGAAAATCACGCTCTCGGTGAAATCTTCATCGACATGCACAAAGAGGGAGCCGCTTACCGCAGCATGATGAACTGCTTTGCGATCGCGGTGTCGCTGGGTTTGCAGTACGGCGTGCCTTTGCAGGAATACGTGGACGTGTTCACGTTCACGCGTTTTGAGCCGCAGGGGCCCGTGGATCACCCGAATATCAAATTCGCGACGTCCATCGTGGACTACATCTTTAGACTCCTTGCGATGGAGTATCTCGGGCGGCATGACCTGGTGCAGGTGCCGCCGATGGGGGCCACGACGGATGTGACACTGCCGCCGTCGACAATCAAGCCGCATAGGCACGCTGAGCCTGCGCATTCCTCAAGCGCCGAGATTGCTGAAGTTCCGACAGCCAAACTTTCAGCCGAGCTTAAGGATGCGCTCAGTGAACAGCTTGGCAGGATGATGGGGGATGCGCCGTTTTGCTCGCTGTGCGGCCACGTGACTGTGCGGAGCGGCGCCTGTTACAAGTGCTTAAACTGCGGCAACTCGATGGGGTGCTCTTAAAAAGGGCACTGTCCCTATTCACCGCTATGGGCTCACAAGATATTTTTATTCAAAAACTTTATTCTTCATTGCCCGAGAAAGCCGCGGCGCTTAGGAAAAAACTCGACCGACCGCTCACGCTTGCCGAGAAAATCCTGGGCTTACATGTCACGGACCTAAAGACCCAGGACTTCGCGCGCGGCACAAGCTATCTATCCTTAAGGCCGGACCGTGTGGCGATGCAGGACGCGACCGCGCAGATGGCGCTTTTACAGTTCATGATGGCCGGCCGCGACGCGGTCGCTGTCCCTTCCACGATCCACTGCGACCACTTGATCCTCGCGCGCGCGGGCGCTGTCCGGGACACCAAGGCCGCGCTTGATACCAACAGGGAAGTTTACGACTTTTTAGAGTCAGCGGCCAAGCGCTACGGGATCGGTTTCTGGAAGCCGGGGGCGGGCATCATTCACCAGGTGGTTTTGGAAAATTACGCGTTTCCGGGCGGACTTATGATTGGCACGGATTCCCATACTCCGAATGGGGGAGGGCTTGGGATGTTGGCAATCGGCGTTGGGGGTGCGGACGCGGCAGATGTGATGGCGGGATTGTCTTGGGAAGTGAAATGCCCGAAGCTCATCGGTGTCCATTTAAGAGGAAGTTTGAATGGCTGGGCCTCGGCGAAGGATGTGATCTTAAAGCTATGCGGGATTTTGACTGTCAAAGGAGGCACGGATAAGATCGTCGAATATTTCGGGCCCGGTACAAGATCCATCAGTTGCACCGGCAAGGGCACGATCACGAATATGGGCGCTGAGCTTGGCGCGACAACCTCTGTTTTTCCATACGACGAGCGAATGACATCGTATTTAAAGGCCACCAAGCGCGAAGCGATCGCGAAGCTTGCCGACCAACACAAAGAAAATTTAATCGCGGACCCCGAAGTGGAAAGAGACCCGAAGAAATACTATGATGAGGTAATCGAGATCGATCTTTCGGGCCTTGAGCCATACGTCGTGGGGCCGCACACGCCGGATTTGACCAGGCCCATTTCACAGCTGGCCAGGGACGTAAAAGCGGGTGGTTATCCGGTCGAACTTAAAGCCGCGCTCATCGGAAGCTGTACGAATTCCTCCTACGAAGACATCGGCCGCGCGGCCCATGTCGCCACTCAGGCCAAAAAAGCAGGTTTAAGAGCGAAAACTTATTTTCTCATCACCCCTGGTTCCGACCAGATTCAAAATACTATCCATCGCGACGGCCAGCTTAAAGAGTTCGAGGATATCGGCGGCACGGTCTTGGCCAATGCCTGCGGACCCTGCATCGGCCAGTGGAAACGGGACGACATCAAAAAAGGCGAGAAGAATTCGATCCTCACGTCGTTTAACCGCAATTTTCCCGCGCGAAACGACGGCAACACCGAAACGCTGGCCTTTATGGCGTCTCCTGAGATCGTCACCGCGTTTGCGCTTGCGGGACGCCTCGATTTCAACCCGCTCACGGACACGCTTAAAAACGGCGACGGCAAGGAATTGCGTTTGTCCGCTCCCTCGGCGCCCGAGCTTCCCGCGGGCGGTTTTGCGCACGGCGAGGGCGGTTTCACAGCGCCTCTGCCTTCCGGTGAAAGAACGAAAGTGGGCGTGCTCATTGACCCTGCCAGCGAGCGCCTTCAAAAACTTGAGCCTTTTCAAAAATGGGACGGCAGGGATTTTGAAAACTGCCTCGTGCTTTTGAAGACCGAAGGCAAGTGCACGACCGACCATATTTCCCCGGCAGGGCCTTGGCTCAAATACCGCGGGCATTTGGATAAAATCTCCGGCAACCTGTTTTTAGGAGCAAATAATGTTTTTTCAGACAAGCCCGGAATGGTAAAAAATTGGCTCGAGGGCGGAAAGATGGCGACTGCGGCCGAGGTGGGGCGTGACTATAAAGAAAAGGGATTGGGTTGGGTAGTGATCGGCGATGAAAATTACGGCGAAGGTTCCAGCCGCGAGCATGCGGCGATGTCGCCGCGCTTTTTAGGATGCCGGGCCGTGATTGCCAAGAGTTTCGCGAGAATCCATGAAACAAACCTGAAGAAGCAGGGAATTCTTCCCTTAAAATTCAGAACTCCCTCCGATTATGACAAGATAAAGGAGGATGACCGCGTGACGATCCGGGGTCTCAAAGAATTATCTCCGGACAAACCGCTTAGGATGACGGTAACGCACGCGGATAAATCCACGGAGTCCGTCGAACTGGCCCACTCCTTTACCTCCGAGCAGATAGAGTGGTTCAAGGCCGGCAGTGCTTTGAATCTGATGAGAAATGTGCTATAAACATTTTAGAATCACATAGGAAAAGCCGTATGCCGACGCAAACGAACGTGGCTAAGCCCAGAATCGCCGATGAAGGCGGAAAAGGAACGAGCATCAAGCAATTTATAAAACACCATTACCGCCATTTCAACGCGGCCGTTGTCGTGGACGCCGCCGAAGCGTACGTGAAGCATCTGGGTAAGGGCGGCAAGATGTTTATGACGGTCGCCGGCGCCATGAGTACCGCAGAGCTCGGGCTTTCCTTGGCTGAGATGATCCGTGAGGATAAAGTGCACGGCCTCTGCTGCACCGGCGCCAATCTCGAAGAAGACATTTTTAATCTCGTCGCGCACACGCATTACAAACGCGTCCCGCAGTACCGCAATCTCACCGATAAAGAGGAGCTTGAGCTTCACAACACCGGCATGAACCGCGTCACGGATACCTGCATTCCGGAAGAGGAGGCGATGCGCCGCATCGAGCGGCAGGTCCTGAAGCTCTGGCAAAAGGCCGATAGAGAGGGTAGGCGCTGCCTTCCGTACGAATACATTTACCAGCTTTTGGAGACCGGATGGATCGAACCGTATTTTGAGATAGACCCCAAGGACTCCTGGGTGGTCGCCGCCTGGAAGAAAAAAATCCCTATTTTTACGCCGGGCTGGGAAGACTCGACGCTCGGAAATATTTTTGTCGCGAGCGTGATCCGCAAAGACGTGTCGAATTTTCAGGTGGTGAAATCCGGCGTGGAACAGATGGCGGCGCTGATTGACTGGTATAAGCAGAATTCAAAAAATGAATCGATCGGATTTTTCCAGATCGCCGGCGGCATCGCGGGAGACTTCCCGATCTGTGTCGTGCCGCTCATCATTCAGGACCTGAAAGAAAAATGCAGGCTCTGGGGCTATTTTTGCCAAATATCCGACAGCACGACTTCCTATGGTTCCTACAGCGGTGCGGTGCCCAACGAAAAGATCACCTGGGGCAAGCTCGATGCCGACACGCCCCGCTTTGTGATTGAGTCGGACGCGTCAATCGTCGCGCCGCTCATCTTTTACTACGTGCTCGGGAAATAAAATTTTTCCGGCCTCCCGTGCGTAATTTTAAAAAGGACTTCACGCAGTTCCGCAAGGACTTGTCCGAAATCCTCGAAGGACAATTTTCCGAAGGGACTTTCGAAGAACTCTACCAGGATATGCTCTTCAATATCGCCCGGCTTCGCCAGGAAAATCTGGATCTAGTGGAAGTCCGTCTCCTGAACACGGCGTTTAAGGAGCTGCGGTACGCGCTTAAAGTCTTTAAGCCTTACCGCGCGGTGCCGAAAGCGGCGGTGTTCGGTTCGGCGAGGACGCCCATCCATCACAGAAGCTTTAAATTCGCTGAAAAGTTCGGCAGGAAACTGGCCAAGAAAGGCTGGATGATCATCACCGGCGGCGCCAGCGGCATCATGGAGGCGGCGATGATTGGCGCCGGCGCCGTGAACAGCTTCGGCCTGAACATTCTTTTGCCGTTCGAGCAGGACGCTAACCCCGTGATCAAGGGCAACGCAAAGCTCATTTATTTCAAATATTTTTTCACGCGGAAACTCATGTTTTTGAAGGAATCGGAAGCGACGGTGCTTTTCCCGGGAGGCTTCGGGACTTTTGATGAGGGGTTTGAATCATTCACGCTGGTCCAGACCGGGAAGGCCAAGCCGCGGCCGATCGTCCTGATGGACCCTCCGGGCAGTTCTTTCTGGCGGTCCACGCTGAAACTGTTTAAGCAAAATATGGAAGGCGGCGGCCTTATTTCGCCGGGTGATTTGTCGTTGATGCGCCATTTCCAGGATGCGGACAGGGCTGTCGAGGAGATCGCGGGTTTCTACGGCAATTATCACTCGTCACGATTTTTCAAAGACCAATACCTGGTGCGGCTCAACAATCCTCTGCCGCCTAAGGTGTTCAAGCGCATTAACCGCGAATTCAAGGACCTGGTCACGCGGGGCGGTTTTGAAAAATTGCCAGACATCTCCCAGGATGACATCCGGGACCCCAAGCTTGACCGCATCGTTTTTTATTTTAACCGCACCCATTACAGCCGCCTGCGCCAGCTGATCGACGTTTTAAATTCCGCAAGCGGATAATTGTTAAGAAGGGCTTAAAAATGATTATTTTCGCTCATCGATTATTTTCATTTCAAGTTGACGCATTCAGGTTCGTCTAGTATCCTATGACAAGTGTTCAAATTTTACTCGAGGATATTTTTATGAAAAAATTATTAAATCAAGCCAAACCAATTCTCGGAATTTCAATTTTGACGGCTCTTGCGGCCTGTTCCCCGGCGTATGCGGATGCGGGCCTGCCGGACGAGAAAACCACCGTCGAGGAAGATGCCCAGAGCAAGCCCGCCATGAGTCGGCAAGACCCTTCCTCCACGAGGCAGCAATTCGGCGGCATGGAAACAGCGCCGCTCGCCGCAGCGCCGGCGGCACAGAATTATATGGCCAAAAGCCCCCAGCCGAATCCGTCAGGGCTTGATTTTCCGAAGGTGCAAAGCGATTCCGATGCTCAGCTTGCGCATAAGTTCGTGTGGTGGCCGACGGACTCCAAGCCGGCTCCCGTGAAAGACCAACAGCGCAGCGGTTATTGGTGGTGGCCGGACCAGCCGGGACAACAGCGTCCGTGGGGAAACCAGGGCTACATCTACGTGCGTAAGATTATTTTCGATTACAAGTCAGAGGCCGGTGAAATCAAGCCGTCGCTCGTCATCAAGCGCATCCTGAAGAACGTGAAGATTTATTTTGACTATGACAAGTCGGATTTAAGAGACGACGGAATTGCAACGCTCGAGAAGGCAATTTATACACTGGGCCGCAATCCCAGCGCCGACGTTTTAATCACGGGAAATTGTGACTTGCGCGGTTCCGAGCAGTACAACGAGAAGCTGGGAGAGCGCCGCGCATCGTCGCTCAAACAATACCTGCTGGGCAAGAGCGTTCCGGAAGACCGTATTAAGATCTTGAGCCGGGGCAAGCTGGATGCAATGGCACCCACCCATGATATCGTGGGGATGCAGAAAGACCGCAATGCCCAGTTTATGATTGCCGAAGTGGAGGAAGTGATGATTCCCGCTTCCGAGGCGGCTTTGTATCAAGACAGGCTGATTGAGGAGAAGAAGGTTTTCGAAAGCCAGGTTCGCGTGGACACGAAGGATTATGTGGTTCAGAAAGGCGATACGCTCTGGGGCATTGCGCAAAGAGAGTATGGCAACGGCAGGCAGTGGAAGCGGATCTACGAGTTTAACAAGGACGTGATCCAGAATCCAGACCGGCCGAAGCAGGGCACGAAAATCAAAATTCCTATTGAGAATAACGCCTGATTTTGGTGTATAATGGCGCGTAGCAGCTTGTCAGGAGGGTGAGAATGGACCCAAGAGCGATTGTCGGATCTCCAAGCCAGGTTTCGGAATCAAGTTTCATTTCCAAGGTATACCTTTGGATGGCCGGCGGGTTGTTTTTATCGGCTGCGGCGTCATTTTGGCTTTTGTCACAGCCGGAGCTTTTGAAGGCGGTCGTGACGAATAAAGTCCTGTTTTTTGGGCTCATCATCGCGGAGCTTGGGCTGGTGATCGGACTCTCGGCCGCATTGATGCGTCTAAGCGCTTTCGCTGCGACCGTCATGTTCTGCGTTTATTCGTTCCTGAACGGCGCAACGCTCACCCCGGTATTTCTCATCTATACGGGCGCTTCGATCATGACGACGTTTGCCGTGACGGCCGGAACTTTTCTTTTCTTCAGCCTTTACGGCATGACCACGAAGCGCGATCTTACTTCAGTCGGTGCCTTTGCGGTGATGGCGCTTATCGGAGTCATTCTTGCCAGCGTCGTGAATATTTTCCTGAAAAGCCCGGCACTCATGTGGGTCACCACATTTATCGGGATCGCGGTATTTTTAGGCTTGATTGCCTATGACACGCAGAAATTAAAAGCCATGCACGCGATGGGGTTTCAGGATGAAGATGTCCGGAAGAAGATGGCAATCATGGGAGCGCTCGCGCTGTATCTTGACTTTGTAAACCTCTTCCTGAATCTTTTAAGAATTTTTGGAAGGCAGAGAAATTAAAGGCCGGCTTAAAAGCGGTTCTTTACTTTTAGACTGAAAATGCTATAATCGGGCCGCAGTTGAATTTTCCTCCTAAGGGAGTCTATCGTTTGATAGGCTCCCTTTTTACGTGTACTTAAGGTTATCTCATGGCACCTGTTTTGAAAAAAGTCGAAAGGCCCAGGGAACTTAAGTGGTACCAGGCCGGGGCAATGCTTTACGGCGACTGGGGCACTTCGAAGGTTTACGTGCTGGGGATTGCGTTTGCGATCGCGGGCCACGCGTCGATGTTTTTTTTGACGGCTATGAGCGTGCTGACGGCCGTCGTAGGGTTCTGTTACATCATCATTAGCAAGGCCTACCCCGACGGGGGCGGCGTGTATTCTTCCGTAAAGAGCCGCTCGAAAACTCTCGCTGTGATAGGAGCGCTGCTTTTGGTTGCGGATTATGTTGTCACGGCCGCTTTGAGCAGTGTGGATGCGTTTCATTACCTTGGGTTTGCGCGCCCCGAACTGTGGGCCATAGGCTCCTTGATTGTGATAGGGGTGATCAACATTCTCGGGCCCACAAAGAGCGGAAATATCGCCTCGCTGATAGCAGTGCTCGTGGCCTTCTTCCTGGCCGTGCTTGCGGCTGTTTGTCTGCCGCACATAAAATCCATCGAATTTTCGGCGCCTCAGGGCCCCTTTTTCGGTAATTGGACGAAATTTGTGGGCATCATCCTTGCGTTGTCAGGTGTCGAGGCGATTGCCAATGTGACCGGCATTATGGTGCGGCCGGTCGGCCGGACAGCCAAATATGCGATCTTGCCGGTCATGGCTGAAGTGGTTGTGATCTCGCTTATATTGGGCGCGGCGATGAACAATATTCCGGGCCTTACGAACCACACCGAAGATATGGTTCGCGTGATCGGAGATCATTATATAGGCCCCTGGTTTGGGAAGCTCATTGCGCTTTTGATTGGTCTTTTACTTTTGTCCGCCTGCAACACCGCTATCATGGGTCTTATCGGTGTCACGTTTTTGATGTCGAAGGACAAAGAACTCCCGCCTCTTTTTAGCAGTCTAAACCGATTTGGCATGCCCTGGTTTGGCCTTCTCGTCGCCGTGAGCGTTCCGGTATTTGTTTTATGCCTCGAAAATAACGTGGTGCACTTGGCCGCGCTCTACGCGATTGGCGTGGTGGGCGCGATTATGATTAACCTTCTGGCTTGCTGCACGAATTTCGACATTAATATCAAGAAATATGAGCGCGTTATTTTGGGCCTGACCGGGGCTGTCATGGTGCTCGTGGAGCTCACCATCATCTATGAGAAGCACAATGCGGTGATTTTTGCTTTGAGCGTTTTGACGGTAGGGCTGATCGCCCGCGGCGTCGGCAAGTTTGTGTACCAAATAAGAGTGGCTGTGCCCGAAGTATTGGGAATCAACGTACTGACGCTCGAAGAGGCCAAAGACCTCATGCCGCTTTACAAGGGATCGACGCTCGTGGCCATCAAATCGGTCAGTCCGTCGCTGGTGGAAGAAGCCTCGATCCATGTGAAGGGAAAAGGCGAGCAGGTGGTGTACGCGTTGTTTGTCGAGGAGAAGCCGCCGGGATGGGCTTACCCGACTGAGGTTGAACCGTCTCATGAATCGGTCAAACTTTTAAACCGGGCGGTGCAGGAGTTCGAGAAAAATGGCATCACGGCCATGCCGCTCTGGAATCTGGGGGAAAATGCGGGCGCATTGATCGTGAAAACGGTCAAGGATTTGGGTCTGGACACTGTCATGATCGGGTCCACCCGCCGCGGCGCGTTGGAAAGGCTTTTAAGGGGTGAGGTGCTGAAGACGATTTCAGACCAGCTGCCTCAGGATAAACATTTGGTGATCTGTAACTGAGCGTTAAGTGGTAAGCGTTAAGCGATAAGCAAAGTCCTTCCATTGGTTTGTTATTTCTTACCGCTTAACGCTTATCACTTAACGCTTTAATAGGAGCGTGATTTTTATGCCTGCATTGGTGTTGGTGCGTCACGGGGAGTCCCAGTGGAATCTTGAAAACCGCTTCACCGGTTGGGTGGATGTGCCTCTGTCAGAAAAGGGGATTCAGGAGGCCCGGGACGCGGGGGAGAAGATAAAAAATGAGAAAATCCATTTTGATAAGGCCTACACCTCTGTTCTGCAGCGGGCGCAGAAAACGTTGGAGCTCATCCTGAAGGTTTTGGGCCAAAAAAATATTCCGATTGAGGAAGACCAAGCGCTGAATGAACGGCACTATGGCGATTTGCAGGGCCTGAACAAGGCCGAAACCGCCAAGAAATTCGGCGAAGAGCAGGTGAAGATTTGGCGCCGTTCTTACGACATCGCGCCGCCAAACGGCGAGAGCTTGAAAGACACGGCGGCCAGGACCCTGCCTTACTTTAAATCCAAGATTATGGCCGAGTTAAAGAAGGGTACCAACCTCCTGGTGGTGGCTCATGGCAATAGCCTGCGTTCCATTGTGATGCACCTGGATAAACTTACGAAGGCCCAGGTGCTCGAACTTAATTTGGGCACAGGCGTTCCACTCCTCTATCAATTCGACCTCGGCCTCAAGATCCTTTCTAAAAAAGAGCTTACCTAATTCAGACTATTTACTCTATTAACTAACAATTGTTATAGAATAGTAAAAACTTGACAGAAGTAGCGATTCTTGATAGTCTACTTCTGGAAAATGCGGTTATCTCATAAAGCTAGTCGTTTAAGTAGCTGAAAGGAGTATGCGAGTGGATTTCCAAACAACTGTGGTTGGTCCATTTGAAGAAATGGGGCGCCGGGTGCTGAATTTTATGCCCAGCCTCATAGGCGCACTGGTTATTCTTCTTTTGGGGTGCATGCTGGCATCCATTATCCAAAAAGTAGTCACCCGATTCTTGAAGTTGGCAAGGCTCGATACCGTGAGTGAAAAGACAGGGATCGCGAACGTGCTTACAAAGGGAGACATCAACTACACGCTCTCCGAGATCATAGGCGTTCTGATCTACTGGCTTTTGGCGCTTGTGGTGGTTTTGTCGGCGCTCAATGCGTTACAGCTCACGGTTGCGGCTGACTTGCTGAATAAGGTGGTGTTGTATGTCCCGAACGTGATCGCCAGCGTGTTCATTCTGGTGCTCGGTATCTTTTTTTCCACGATCGTGGCAAACACGGTCCGCACAACCGCTGCCAATGCGGGTATTCGGCAGGCCAGGTCCCTGGGGCAAGCCACACAACTCATCATTGCCATATTGGTGTTTGTGGAGGCTTTGAAACAGCTGGGGATTGACACGTCACTCGTGGATTTGATCCTCAAGGGTATCATCTTCGCGCTGGCGCTCGGCGTGGGTCTTGCGATCGGGCTCGGCTGCAAAGACCTGGCTTCGAAGCATGTGAATCAGTTCGTGGAGAGTTTTCGGGCCAAAAAATAGTCCGGATTTATCGTTTACACAAAGGGCGTGGAATTTATTTTCCGCGCCTTTTGTGTTATAGTCAGTCCAATGCGCAGACGATTTCTACCCACGCTTATTTTTGGCCTTATGTTGGCCGGCTGTAACATGAATTCCCCGGAAGAGCTGGACCGTCTTACGAAAGAAGACCCCGTTTTCAAGCAAATGATCCTTCAGCGCGGCCAGGCAAAGGCCCGTGCGCAGCTTATCAGGGAAGACCTCTTGGGCAGGAAAAAGACGATGGACGCCGAGATCGATAAATTGCGCAAGGAATACGATACTTACGCGAAGGCGCAGAACTTGAAAATAGAGAAACTTCGGGCCGTGGTCGATGCCAATCGCGACCGGCTTAAAATCGACATAGGCGCCGCGGCCCGACAGCTTTCGGAGAAAGCGGTCCGTCTGGACGGCTATCAGAAAACGCTTGCCGACATTCAAAAAGTGCTCAAGGGGGGCAAGGGCATTGATTTTACGCCGGCCGACAAGAAAAAATGGGAAGAGCAGCTGTTGATTTTGTCCGAGAAGATAAAGCCACTCGAAGAGGAAATCCAGGACTTGAAGCTTCGAATACATCTCAAAAAACAAAAAACCGGTTTTTTAAATTACTGACCTATTACCTATGCAAAGGTCAGTCATGCGGGATCTTTCGTCTTTTGCCGCGTTTAAAGCGCGCGCATCAGCAGGTTCTTATTTCCCTTTCGTAAAAAAAATTGACGGTTTCGAGAATCCATCGGCGCTTTACAGACGCTGGGCTGATTTTAAATCGCCGAGCGTACTGCTTGAAAGCGCCAGAGTTTCATCAGGCACCGGCCGTTATTCGATCATCGCCAAAGATCCTTTTTTGGTTTTTGAATCCAAGGCCGGCCGGGTCCGGTTGAGCGCCTATGGCGCCGCCGAGTGTTTTGAGACAGATCCGCTCGAAAAACTTAAAGAGCTTCTTTCCCGCTATTCTTCACCGTCGGGAATTTTTCTCCCTTTTACCGGCGGTGCCGTCGGTTATTTCGGCTATGAAGTAAAAAGCCTGATCGAACCCCGGCTGCCCCGGAAAGCCAGGGATGATCTGCAACTGCCTGACATCTATCTTCTTTTTTTTGATGAAGGCGTTGTCGTAGACCACAAGGACTCATGCATTTTTTTATTTTCCAACGTGCGCGTGGGCCGGGATCTTGGAAGAAGTTATGAGGAGGGGCTCAAGAAAATTCATGCTTTCGAAGCGCGTTTTAGAAGCCAGACCGCCCGTCCCCGGAGGCGGCCGGCGGCCGGCCGGGGAAACGCCGGCGTGCACCGAGCGCTCGGTATACAGAGCAACCTCACGCGGCGGAATTTTATCGGGAAAGTCATGAAGATAAAGGACTCGATTCGAAAAGGGGATATTTTTCAGGCGAATTTGTCCCAACGCTTTAGCTTTCCCGTGAAAGGATCGGCTTTCCGGATTTATGAAAAGCTGAAAACCATGAATCCTTCGCCGTTTTTTGGGTATTTGGACGCGCTCCGCTTTCAAATCGTCTCAGGCTCTCCCGAGCGGCTTGTAAAGCTGGAAAACGGTTTGATGGAAACACGCCCGATTGCCGGGACGCGCTCACGGGGGAAAAACCCTTTGGAAGACCGCTGGCTTTCGCGGGATCTGTTGCTCGATGAGAAAGAGCGGGCTGAGCACATCATGCTTGTGGATCTTGAGCGAAACGACATGGGCCGTGTGGCTGAGTACGGCACCGTGGGCGCGAATGAGCTCATGGTCGTCGAGGACTATTCGCATGTGAAGCACATCGTCTCGAATATACGCGGCGTGCTTCGTGAAAAATTGAGCGCGGTGGACGTCTTGAGGGCCTTTTTCCCCGGCGGGACGATCACCGGGGCGCCCAAGATCCGGTGCATGGAAATTTTGGACGCGCTTGAGCCGGTGACGCGGGGGCCTTATACGGGTTCGCTGGGGTACTTGGGCTTCAACGGCAATATGGATCTCAATATCATTATCCGCAGTCTTGTGGTAAAAGATAAAAAAGCGTATTTACAGGTCGGGGCCGGGATCGTGGCGGATTCGGTCCCAGGGAAGGAATATGATGAAACCCTTTATAAAGCAGAGGCCGTTCTCAAGGCTGTTTTCGGGGAACAAAGGATCGACGCGTTCTTTGCCGGGTGCCGGGCTCAGTCTCCCGTATCTTGACCGGATCTCCTGTTTCGAAAGCCTGAGGGCCTATGACGGCCGGCTCTTTTGCCTTGGCGCGCATGTCGATCGTCTTTGGGAGTCATGCCATACGCTGGGCCGTCCGCTCCCGTTTTTAAAAAACCGGATACGCCGGTGGATCAGGGAAGTGCTTGAAGGAAGCGGGTTTAAGGACGCGCTTTTAAGGGTTTCGGTCCATTGGGACGGCGCGGGCGAAGGCCGCGTGGTGGCGATCGCCAGACATTTTGCTCCTTACGCCGACGAGATTTACGAAAAGGGCATCGGGATCAAAACGGCGGTCAACCGCCGCTGGACTTTAAGGGCGCAGGACCCGCAGATTAAATCCTCGCAGTACGTGAGCGGCGTTTTGGCGTCGCTCGACCTCTCAGGCTCTCTTCCGCATGAAGTTGTTTTTCTGAGCCAGGACCAGTGCGTAGCGGAAGGCACAGTTTCCAATTTATTCATTGTGGCTTCCGGAAAAACAATTTTGACACCTCCTGTCAGTTCCGGTATTTTAAGGGGGGTCACACGCGAGGTCGTGATAGTGCTCGCGGGGGAAATAGGCCTTCGGGTGCTTGAAAAGCCCCTGACACGGCATGAGATTTATTCAGCAGACGAGTGTTTCATCACGAACACCTCTTCGGAGGTGCTGCCCGTGGCGGTTTATGACGGGCGTAAGATCGCAGGCAGCGTTCCTGGCCCCGTGACAAAAATGCTTCGGAAACATTTCAAGGATTTTATCAAACAAAAAAAGGAGATTTAGTGAATCAGATCCGGAGAGCGCTTGTGAGCGTTTATGATAAAAGCGGGGTCGTGCCTTTCGCGAAGTTTTTAAAATCAAAAGGAGTGGAGATTATTTCCACGGGGGGCACCGCGGAGCTTTTGAAAAGGGCCGGCGTACCGGTCCGGGAGGTTTCGAGCGTCACGAAGTTTCCTGAGATACTGGACGGCCGCTTGAAGACGCTGCACCCCAAGATCCACGGAGGTCTCTTGGCGATCCGCGATAACCCCAAACACGTGAAAACGATCCAAAAGCATAAGATTCAGCCGATCGATCTTTTGGTCGTAAATCTGTACCCTTTTTGGGAGGCTGTCCAAACAAAGACGGACGAGCGCCAGATCCTTGAAATGATCGATATCGGCGGCCCGGCGATGCTCCGGAGCGCGGCGAAGAATTTCAGGTTTGTGGCCCCGGTGTCGGACCCTGCCGATTATGAGCCGGTCAGGAAAGAAATCACCCAGAATCAGGGACGCTTAAGCGAGGCGACGCGCAAGCGTCTGGCCGCCAAGGTTTTTAAGCTCACCGCCCATTATGACAGTCTGATTGGGAAGTATTTTGAGGGGAGCGCATCTTTAAAGGATGCGTTGCCGGAACGCATGACGCTTGATTTTGAAAAAGTGCAGGATCTGCGTTACGGGGAAAATCCCCATCAGAAAGGCGCGCTTTACCGTGAAAAAGGAGTCAGAGCTTCCGGAGTCGTGGAGGCCAAGCAGCTTCACGGAAAGGAGTTGTCGTTCAACAATATTTTGGACCTGGACGCGGCGCTTGAAATGGCGGAAGCGTTTGAAGAACCGGCATGCTCAATCATCAAACACACGAGCCCCTGCGGTTTTGCGGTTGCGAAGAACGCGCGGACCGCCTTCAGGAACGCCTATCTCTGTGATCCGTTGTCGGCGTTCGGATCGATCATCGGGTTCAACACCGTTGTTGATGAAAACGCCGCGCGTCAAATCTTAAGAAGCGGGTTTATCGAATGCATCGTCTCGGCGGGTTTCACGCGCGCGGCGTCCAAGCTTTTAAAGCAAAAGAAGAATTTAAGACTTCTTTCGGTTTCCGGGGAAAAGCACGGTGAAGCGCTCGATTTTAAAAAAGTGAGGGGCGGGCTTCTCCTGCAGGACAGGGACCTGAAGAACCCGCTGCCGTCGTCGCTTAAATGCGTCACAAAGCTGTCGCCGAAACCCTCCGAGATCCGGGATCTTTTGTTTGCGTTTAAAGTGTGCCGTTATGTGAAATCCAACGCGATTGTCGTCGCCAAAAATGGGATGACGCTGGGCCTGGGCATGGGACAGCCTTCGCGCGTGGATGCCTGCGAGACGGCGTTTAAGAAAGCAGGGCACCGCGCGCGCGGCGCTGTGCTCGCATCGGACGGCTTCTTTCCGAAGCCCGATTCGATTAAGCTCGCAAAAAAGCACGGGATCCGCGCGATTATCCAGCCGGGCGGGTCGATTCAAGACGAGCAGGTAATCAAGGCCTGTAACCGGGCGAAAATCAGCATGGTGTTTACAGGGGTAAGGCACTTCAGGCATTGATGAGACGATCCACCTACTTTTTGGTTTGTGCGTTGTTCGCCATGGGCCGCTTCGCTTATGCGGCCGACTCGGGTGTTTTGGAGAAGGCCAGGGAAGCGGCGCTGAAATCCCCGGAGAGCGCCGAGGCGCACTACAATTACGGCAATGCCCTTTGCAGCCAGGGTTCTTCGACAGAGGCCATTAAGGAGTATAAGGAAGCGATTAGGCTCAAGTCCGGCGATGCCGATTTCCACAATAATCTGGGAACGGCCTATTTTGAGAACGGCGGGCTTGTTGAGGCGATGAAATCCTATGAAGAGGCCGTCAGGATAAACAGGAAGCTGGCACCGGCACATTTCAATCTGGCCAATGTGTATTATGCCAACAAGGAGTTCGACCGGGCGCTTTCGGAGTACAAGGAGGCCGTGAAACTAAAGCCGGATCTTTCAGAGGCCCACTATGCGCTGGGTGCGCTTTACTCCAGGAAGACGCTGTGGAAGGACGCCGAGCGCGAATATGAAGCGGCTCTAAAGATTGACCCTAATTTTTCGCGGGCAGAGGAGGAATTGAGAACCGTTAAAGCTAGAAAAAGCATGGCAGAAGCAAAACCCGCTCCGGAAAAACCGCAAAAGTCACAAGCGCCGCAAGTCAAGACATTCGAGGAAGAAAAGCGAAAAGCTGAGAGCCTCCGGAAAGCGCTCGAAGCCAAAAAGAAGGCGGAAGCGCTGAAAAAAGCCGAGGACATCAAAAAGCAAAAGGAATTGAAAGAGGCCGAAGCGCGCCGAAAAGCGGAAGAAGCGAAGAAGCAGAAAGAACAAAAAGAGTTGGAAGTCCGCAAAGCCGCAGAAGCAGTCAAGAAACTGCGGGTTTTGAAAGAGGCGGAGGAGCAAAGAAAGACGCAGGAATCAAGAAAGCAAAAAGAATTGAAAGAGCTGGAAGCGCTTAAAAAAGCTGAAGCAGCCCGAAAGTTGAAAGAGATCCAGGAGGCCCTCCGGGCGGCTGAGAAAAACGCGCTCGAGCGGAAGAAAAATGCTAGAGAACATTACAAAAAAGCGCTTTCCTTGCAGGACAAAAGCGGGTTTGACCAGGCTGCCAGAGAATATGAAGAGGCGCTCCGCCTTGACTCGAGCCACTCTTACGCGCACAACAATCTGGGTGTTATTCATTATCGCCGCGGCGACCTGAAAGAGGCAATAGCGCGTTATCGAGAAGCCATTCGCTCGGATCCTGACAACGCCGAAGCGTACTACAACCTTGCCAATGCGTTGGACGATCAGGCCGACTATGACGGAGCTCTCAACGCCCTGAATGATTATCTGCGGCTTATGCCGAAGAAAAAAGGGTCCGAGACCGAAACCGTGCGCCATTTCATCGCCGCGATCGAGCTCAAAAAACAGAGCGCTCTCGTCTCTCGCGCTCCTTCAGACGCTTCTTAAAAAAGCCGCTTATGAACATCGAAGAGGCGCTCGGATACATCCATTCGTTTATCAATTATGAGCGCACGGCTTCCTGGGAATATCCGGAGGCATTTAAGCTTGACCGCATGCATGCGCTTGCGAAGGAACTGGGGAACCCGCAGAAAGCTTACGAGACGATTTTAATAGCAGGCTCCAAGGGCAAGGGCTCTGTGGCCGCCATCTTAAGTTCAATTTTACGCATGGAAAATTTAAAGGTGGGACTGTACACGTCGCCTCACCTCGTGGACCTGAGGGAGCGCATCCAGGTCAACGGACTTTGGATCAGTGAGCAGCGTTTTTTGGCGATGATGGAACGGTTCAAACACACGTTGGACAGTTACGAGTGGCGGAAGAATCCCCCCACTTTTTTTGAATTATTGACGGCCGCCGCTTTTTTTTATTTTAAGGAAATGAAGGTCCAGGTCGCGGTTTTAGAGGTGGGGCTTGGAGGGCTTTACGATTCGACGAATATCGCGCAAGCCCGGGTTGCCGGGATCACGCCGATAAGCCTTGAGCATACCGATAAACTCGGGAAAACCGTCTCAAAGATTGCCGTGCAAAAGTGCGGGATCATCAAAGGCCGCGAAATCGTCGTGTCGGCGCCGCAGGTGCCTGAAGCGGAGGTCGTCGTGCAAAGGACGGCCGAGGAAAGGGACGCGCGGCTTTTGCGTGTCGGGAAAGAAATCCGGTTTTTTGAAAGGGAGTGGACCGAAGAGTTTCAGACGTTCGATGTCCGTGCGCCCTTCGGAAATTATTTCGACTTGAGACTCGGGCTTATCGGGCGGCATCAAATCGAGAACGCGTGTCTGGCGGTAGCGCTTGCGAAAAGCCTGGAAGAAAAAACGAGGCTTAAAATTTCGAGTGACGCGGTGCGGCAGGGAGTGCTGGATGCGCGCTGGCCGGGACGTCTTGAGAAGATCTCCGACTCTCCGAAGATTCTACTCGATGGCGCGCAGAACGCGGACAGCATGCGGCGTCTCGTGGAGGCCGTGAACAGGCATTTTCAATATGAGAAACTTTGGGTGGTGCTCGGAGTGTCTTCCGACAAGGACCTCGACGGCATTTTAAGCGCACTGCCGCCTGAAAGCACGAACCTCATCCTCACTCAAGCGGAGAATCCGCGTGCGATGGAGCCGGGTCTCATCGCGGAAAAGGCCGCCGCGCGTTTTAAGGAGGTTCGGATTGAAAAAAATCCTTGCCAGGCGCTTCAGAAGGCCGCCGCCTCCGCTTCTTCGGCCGATTTGGTTTTAGTCACGGGGTCGCTTTTTCTTTTGGGAGATATCAAATCAAGCCATGGTTCTTAAAGATTTCTTAGACGACACGATCGCCGCGATCTCGACGCCGCTGGGTGAAGGGGGCCTGGGCGTGATCCGGGTGAGCGGAAAGGACGCGATTGCGATCGCGGACAGCATTTTCCTGTCAAAGCGCCGGCGGAGCGTGAAACAGCAGAAAAGCTATACGGTGCAGTACGGCCATATTTTTTCGGAAACGGCTCAAGACGAAAAGAGGATCATTGACGAGGTGCTGGTGCTTGTGATGCGTTCGCCGAAGAGCTATACCGGCGAGGACGTCGTGGAAATCAGCGCGCACGGCGGCGCGGCGGTGCTTGGGGCGATTCTGGAGCTTGCGATCCAAAGAGGAGCCCGGCTTGCCGCCAAAGGCGAGTTTACCAAACGCGCTTTTTTAAACGGCCGCATGGATCTTTTGCAGGCCGAGACGGTTCTGGATCTGGTGCAGGCGAAGACCGATCTTGTACGCGAATGGGCCTCGGAAAAACTCAAAGGGAAGCTCTCCTTGAAGATAGAGGGTCTTAAAAAGGACCTCGTCGATATTTTAAGCCACCTCGAGGCGTCTATTGATTTCCCGGAGGATTTCCCCGAGACGCACCCCTCGACACAAATCGGGGTGCGTTTGGGGTTTCTAGCCCAGGAAGTAAAATCCGTTCTCAAAAATGCCGAGTTTGCGATTGTCATTAAAAAAGGCCTTAAAGTCGTGTTGGCGGGCCGTCCGAATGTCGGCAAATCGAGCCTTATGAACGAACTTGCCCGTACCCATCGCGTGATTGTCACTCCTTATCCGGGAACGACGCGTGACGTGGTGGAGGAGGAAATTCAGATACGCGGGATTCCCATCCGGCTTGTCGACACGGCAGGCATCCAGGAAACTTCCCATCCGATTGAAAAAGAGGGAATTGACAGGACCAAGCACGCGGTTTGGGAGGCGGACCTGGTGCTCCCTGTTTTGGATGGCAGTCAACCGTTTGATGGGGAAGATAGGAAGCTTCTTTCGCTGATTGGAAATAAGGCCAAAATCATCGCGGTGAATAAAAGCGATCTGCCAAAGAAGCTCGATGATTCGCGCCTGACCCAAGAGTTCCCGGGCGTCCGTTTTGTCTGTTGTTCCTGCGTTCAAAAAGACGGTTTAAAACAGTTAGAAGAAGAAATATTTCGATTTATAAATCACGGGCAGGCCCAAATGTCAGAGACTCCGCTGGTGAATTCAGTTCGTCAAAGAGATCTTCTGTCAAAAGTGTTTCAAAATATTGAAGATGCAAAAAGCGCTTGCCATAGCAATGCCTCGCCTGAGCTTGTGGCGGTGGACATTCGCCTTGCGCTGGACCATCTGGGTGCCTTGGTAGGGGAAGTGGTCACCGAGGATGTGCTGGAGGCGCTGTTTAGCCAATTTTGCATCGGAAAGTAACTCTCCAGACCGGTGGGGCAAACTCCTTGCGGCCAAAGGGGTTAAATTATATAATACGGGGCTTATGTTGGAATACTCAAACCTTCATGCTTGTTGACAGCTCCGATTCAATTCTGGCGCAGTGGTACCGCAATAAAATATTTTTTACGGGGTTTTGGTCCTGGTTCGCCGCGCAAACGATCAAGGTGGTTCTCGGGATTATTCGTGAGAAACGCTTTAATTTTAAGTGGTTTGTGGGTTCCGGAGGGATGCCAAGCTCCCATGTCGCCCTGACCTGCGGATTAACCACTTCGGTGGGGTTGTTTTATGGGTTCGATTCGGGCCTTTTTGCGGTGGTATTCGCGATGCTTGTGATTACGATGTTTGACGCGCAAGGCGTGCGCCGTCAGAGCGGCAAGCAGGCGGAGGCCCTGAACAAGATTCTGGAGGACCTTTATGAGCATAAGGGCCTTCAACCGGACCGCCTGAAGGAACTGTTTGGCCACAGCCCCAAAGAGGTCTTCGCCGGCGGGTTTGTTGGGATCGTGGTCGCCTCTTTGATCTATGTCTGGTAGAGGTTTTTTGAATAAAAAAAGCGTTTTAATTTTCGGTGCAGGAATCGTGTTGGGAGCGGTTGTATTTGCCTGGGCCAGCGTGTCGTTTCGTCCTTCGACGCAGACCCCGCCTATGGTTCGGCTTCGCTCACCACAAGTGGGCGGGGTCTTTACTGCGGCACAAGCCATTTCGTACGCGCCGCTTCCCGGAGCCGAACTTTTACAAACCCGGGACACGCCGCTTTTTCGTTCCCTTTTGTCGAAGGAACCGGACGCTCGTTCAATGCTGTACGCAGTGAAAAAGGGCGATTCACTCACGGCCATTGCCAAGGCTCATGGCACGACCGTCGAGCTCTTGAAGAGGATCAACGCGCTTGCCTCCGATAAGCTTTCCATCGGGCAAACACTGAAACTCACGAATACAAAATTCAATATTGTGGTCGATAAATCCCAAAATACGCTGATTCTGAAAGGCGATGAAGAGGTATTGAAGAGTTACGTGGTATCCACCGGTACTCATAACTCGACGCCCGTAGGGGTGTTTAAGGTGACCGATAAATTGGTCAACCCCACTTGGTACAAATCGGGCGCCGTGGTGCCCTACGGCAGTCCTGACAACGTGCTGGGCACGCGCTGGATTGGCCTGACCCAGAAAGGCTATGGTATCCATGGAACGACGGAACCTGACACGCTTGGACAGCAGATAACGGCCGGCTGTGTGCGGATGAAGAACGAAGAAGTAGAAGAACTCTACGCGTTTGTCGTGCCAGGCACTGAAGTGACGATCGTAGACTAAAGGGGCGATAGGGTGATTACTGCGCTTGATTTTGAAAAACCGATTTTTGAACTTGAGAAAAAAATTGCCGAGCTTAAAAATTTAAGCTCCGACGGTAACCTGAATCTTCAGTCGGAGGTGAAAAAGCTCGAGACGCGTCTCAACCATCTAAAAAAAGAAACCTATTCCCAGATGACGCCCTGGCAGCGCGTGCAGCTAGCCCGGCACCCGCAGCGCCCTTACACGATTGACTATATCCAGATGATTTTTACGGACTTTGTGGAGTTCCACGGCGACAGGACTTTTGCCGACGACAAGGCGCTGATCGGCGGTTTTGCGAAGCTCGACGGCCAGACTTTTTTAATCATAGGCCACCAGAAGGGCCGTGACGCGAAGGAAAACATCATGAGAAACTTCGGGAGCGCCCATCCGGAAGGCTACCGCAAGTCGCTTCGTCTCATGAAGACGGCTGAAAAATTCAACGTTCCAATCGTCGCGTTTGTGGACACGCCGGGCGCTTATCCGGGTGTCGGTGCCGAAGAGCGAGGCCAAGCCTACGCGATTGCGCGCAACATCCGTGAGATGGCCCGTGTGCAAGTGCCCATTATTGTGATTGTGATCGGCGAGGGCGGCTCCGGAGGCGCTTTGGGAATAGGCGTGGGGGACCGTGTGCTCGTGCTTGAGAACGCCTATTATTCGGTGATTTCCCCGGAAGGGTGCGCGGCGATCCTTTGGAAGGACAGAACCAAGGCGCCCGATGCGGCGGCGGCGCTCAAGCTCACCGCCAAGGACCTTCTGGACCTGAAATTGATCGAGGGGGTGGTTAAAGAGCCTCTCGGCGGCGCTCACCGCGGTCCCGAAGAAACGGCTGAAGCCGTCAAATCCGCAATAAAAAAATATTGGAAAGAACTTCAGCCGATGAGTAAAGATCAGCTCGTGGATGCGCGTTATGAAAAATTCAGAACCATGGGAGTTTTTGAAACATTGAGCGCCTCGGCGCCCGTCCACAAGATCCATTTAAAGCATGAAAGAAGATTCTATAAAAAAAGAGTTTCTAGTTCCTAGCGATTTGTCGCTTGTTCAGAAGTTCAGCGCGGATGTTTTATCGTTTTTAGGGCCCCTGAAGCTGGACGGGGGTATTGTTTTTGACGTCAAACTTTGCCTGGAAGAAGCGCTCATCAATGCGATGAAATACGGCCATAAGCTCCAAAAAGAGCTGAAGGTGCGCCTGGGCGTGGAGTATAATGAGCGCGAAGTCCGGATCTCGATTGAAGACCAGGGAGAAGGTTTTGACCCCGGGAAATTGGTCTGTTGCACGGAAAGCGCGAATCTCTTGAAAAGCCGCGGCCGCGGCGTTCATCTGATTCGTCAATTGATGGACGAGGTCTATTACAATAAAAAAGGCAACGCGATTTTAATGGTGAAGCGTTTGAAGAGAGAAGCCGGGAACAGGAGTTAAACTCTCACGGGGGGGGGCGTGTATGGAAGCAAAATTGTTTGAGCAGGACGGCGTGACGATTCTTCAGGTGACCGGTGAAATCAATATCAGTACTTCGCCGGATTTGAGAAAGGTGTTTGAAAAAAACGCAGGCAAGAAATTGGTCGTGGATCTGGCGAAAGTGAATTATATTGACAGCTCCGGCCTGGCCACGCTCGTGGAGATGCTGAAAAAAATGAAAAGCCAGGGAGGGAGCCTGGGACTGGCGGGGATGTCGGAGAAGGTGAAGAGCCTTTTTGAGATCACTAAACTTGATAAACTTTTTTTGGTTTACAATACTCAGGCTGAAGCCGTCAGCCGGGCTAAATAACTTAAAGGATAAGCCTTGTTTGTTGAAGCTGTAGGAAAAAATACGCACTTGCTTGTCCGTCAGACGAGGGACGTGCTTGCTCTTTTAGTCCAAACTGTTTATTGGGTTTTCGTCGGACCTTTTCGTGGAAAACCTGTTTCAAGAAAAGGGTTGTTTGTCCAGACCGTTTTTGCCGGCGTTGACTCGCTTGTCATTGTTTTCTTCGTAAACTTCTTCATCGGGATCGTACTGGCCATGCAGTCCGCTTATCAACTCGAGCAACTCGGGGCCACGATCTATGTGGCGGCATTGGTGGCTGTCTCAGTGACGCGCGAAATCGGCCCCGTGCTCACCTCCCTGGTTATTGCCGGCCGTGTCGGGGCGGCTATCACGGCCGAAATTTCAACGATGAAAGTGACCGAGCAAATCGAAGCGCTTGAAACCTTAAGTCTGAATCCCGTACGCTATCTGGTTGTCCCGCGTTTTCTCGCGCTCCTCATGGTGCTTCCGTGCCTGGTGATGATGGGCGATATTATCGGCATGTTCGGAGGCTATATTGTCGGTGTGTACAATTTAGGACTGGGTTCCGGATTATACATGGATACGACGATTGAATTTTTAACCGTGAAAGACATCACGACCGGGCTTTTCAAGAGCGCCGTGTTCAGCATGATTATTTCGATGATTGCCTGTTACCAGGGTCTTTCGACGGAAGGCGGTGCGGAGGGCGTCGGACGCTCGACCACCCAGAGCGTTGTGACGTCATTTATCCTCATCATTATTGCCGATGCGGTCTTAACGGCCGTTTTTTATTTTGCCAAGACGTGAAAGCTCAGTATGTCGGATAAAAAAGAAATAGTAATCAGCGTTAAAAATCTCACAAAGCGTTTCGGCAGCCGCACGATCTTAAGCGAGGTCAGCCTGGATATCTACGAAGGGGAGACGCTCGTGGTCATGGGCGGTTCGGGCTGCGGCAAAAGCACCTTCCTGAGGCATTTGATAGGGGCGCTCCGGCCGGATGAGGGCGAGGTATGGATGTTCGGGAAAAATATCGCGAAGGCCGATGAAATGGAAATGGATGAAATCCGGAAGCAATTCGGGATGCTTTTCCAGTCGGGTGCCTTGTTTGATTCGATGACCGTGGGGGAGAACATCGCGCTTCCTTTGAGGGAGCACACGAAATTGGACGAAAACATCATCCGGATCGTGATTAAGCTGAAACTGGACCTCGTGGGCCTGCGCGGCTTCGAAAACCTGATGCCGTCCCAGCTTTCGGGCGGCATGAAAAAAAGGTGCGGCCTGGCACGGGCAATCGTGATGGATCCGAAAATCGTTTTTTACGACGAGCCGACGGCCGGACTCGATCCAGTCATGACGGGCGTCATTGACAAGCTTACGATGGACCTGACAAAGAAGCTTAATATCACCTCGGTGGTCGTGACCCACGATATGGGCAGCGTTTTCAGGATTGCCAACCGTATCGTGATGCTGCACGAGGGCCGTGTGCTCGAGATCGGCACGCCCGACGAGATCCGTCATTCGAAGAACCCGATCGTGCAGCAGTTTATCACCGGCGGCGCCGAAGGGCCGATTTCGTTTGTTCAATCCGGCGAAGATTACTTAGAGCATTTAACCGAGGAAATTGAGATATAGCCGTTCACTTGATTTAAAGGAGACCTTAGCGAATGAATATAAAGATCAGCAACGAAGCAAAGACCGGCGTTTTGGTATTGGTGGCGCTGCTCACGCTGGGCGCCCTGCTTTTAAAGGTAGGCAATTTCGGACTTTTCAAGAAGGGCTATGTGATTAAGTCTCAATTTCATTACACGGCCGGCGTCAAAAAAAATGCGCCGGTGCGCCTTTCCGGTGTGGATGTGGGAGAGGTGAGGGAACTTGTGCTTCACTATGGCGATGAGATGCTGATTGAGACGGTGTTTTGGATTGACGAAGGGGTCAAGATCCGGAAGGACTCGAAGGCCTATGTCACCACGCTTGGGCTCATGGGTGAAAAATATGTCGAGATCAAAGCGGGCACTTCTTCCGCTGAATACGCGAAGCCCGGGGACGAAATCCTCAGTCAAGACCCCGTGCGTTTGGAGGAGCTGATCGAGATGGCCACCCAAGTGGCCGGCGATATCGGCAAGATGGCCAAGGACATCAGCAAGGTCGCGAATAACGTCAATGGCGTTATTGATGAAAATAAACCCAAACTGAACGACATTTTTGAAAATTTGGAGTACACCTCCGAAAACTTCAGGGACTTCAGCGAAGACCTGAAATGGCATCCGTGGAAGGTGTTGGCGAAGGGCCAGAATAGGCCAAAAGAAGAAATTTTAAAAGCCAGGGCTGAGCAGGAAGCGGCCCGTGCCAAACGCTCTCATTCCTGACCGAATAGCTTCCGTTTTGTTTTCCAAAAGAAACTTGCGCTATTGCCTGATAGGTGCGGCGGCACTTCTCCTCGTTTACCTGTCTTATTTCCGCGTGTTTGAAGGTTACGAGCTTCAGACTTATGATTTACGTTGCCAGCTGAGGGGTGAGCGCCCCGTTTCGCAGGATATCGTGATGATTGACATTGCCGATGATACGCTTGCCAACATCGGTTCCTGGCCTTTCGGCCGCGAATATCATTCGGCACTCATCGATGTTTTAAAAACGCACGGCGCCAAGGCCGTGCTATTTGACATTCTCTTTGTGGAGCCCCGTGAAAAGGAGGATGCGGAGGTCGTCAAGTCGTCGGCCGCTTCCGGCAACGTTTATTTCGCCTATGCGTTTATGGAGCCCACGCTCACCCGGGGAGGGTTCGTCACGCAGGGCACCCTCGCCGCGCTTATCGAACCC
>Ga0155276_169_pt1 | contig 33284 bp, 28 predicted proteins | sample RifCSPhighO2_02_FD_106244 | JGI IMG/M metagenome (GOLD analysis project Ga0155276, IMG submission 106244) | Omnitrophica bacterium RIFCSPHIGHO2_02_FULL_51_18 | reverse complement strand
GCCGCCAGTGCCGGCTTGTGGGTCAAAACACGCATCCCGATTTTGTAAAGGTGTCGCCTTTGGAGGACTCCGAGGTGATAAAAATCAACCAGATCCGTGAGCTTATCACCCGCGCGAATTTAAAGCCTTTTGAGGCGCGGTCAAAAGTATTTGTTGTGGAGCCCGCTGACGCGATGAATGAGGAAGCGCAGAACGCCTTTTTAAAGACACTGGAGGAGCCGCAGGGAAACACACGTTTTATACTCATCACGCAAGGTCCGTCCGAGCTTCTGGAGACGATCCGGTCGCGCTGCCAGGCGTTTCATTTTGCGCCGTCGCGCACGATGGTTCCAGAAGACGAGGAATTTCAGGCCTTGAAACAAGCCGCGCTTGAAATTTTCCTGTCGAAGGGTCCGCACCGCGCAGCGGCTTTCCCCGATTTATCCAAGTTTGAACGCGAAGAGGCTTCTGAACTTTTGGATGTTCTGATGCAGTATTTCCGCGATTGTTTGCTGATCCGCGTGGGCGCGGATGCGATAGTTTCCGTGGAAGAGGAGCTTGTCAGAAAAAGAAGGCTCGCGGCCGAATGGACGGAAACCGAGCTTCAGGACAGGATTGAATTTTTATCAGACATAAAGGAAAAGGTCATGAATAAAGTGAACCTGCGGCTCGCGGCCGCCGTCCTTTGGGAGGCGGTGGAATGACCCCACCACTCGATTTGGCGCCTTCGGCGCCCGGCGCTCCACGCCGTGAGAAATCAAGTGGTGGGGTGAAATTTTATCTGACGACGCCGCTTTATTATGTGAACTCCAAGCCCCATATCGGTCACTCCTACACGAACATCGCTGCGGATGCGCTGGCGCGTTTTAGGAGGCTCGAGGACCGGGAGGTGCTGTTTCTGACCGGTACGGATGAGCATGGCCAGAAAGTGGATAAGGCCGCCGTGCAGGCCGGTAGGGTGCCGAAAGAATTTACCGATCAAATGTCACTTTCGTTTAAAGATCTTTGGAAGACGCTAAACATCTCTTATGATGATTTCATCCGCACGACGGAAACTCGCCACAAAAACTCTGTATGCCGCGTGTGGATCGAGCTTCAGAAGAAGGGCGATATTTACACGGCGACTTATAAGGGTTATTACTGCACCCCTTGCGAGACGTTTCTCACGGACGAAATGGTGCGTCAGCAGGTGGCGGCAGGGCAGGCCATCGTATGTCCGGATTGCAAGCGGCCCGCGGAAGCGATCGAGGAGAGTAATTTCTTCTTCAAGTTGTCGAAGTATCAGGGTTGGCTTACCGAGCGGATCGAGAAGGGTGACGAGATGTGCATCCTGCCGCAAACGCGCCGGAACGAGATGCTCGGGTTTTTGCGGGTCAACAAGCTCGAGGACCTTTGTATCTCCCGTCCGAAGAACCGGCTCGCCTGGGGTATCGAGTCGCCGCTTTCCACGGAACATGTGACCTATGTTTGGTTTGACGCGCTTATCAATTACATCTCCGCGTGCGGTTACGGCGATGATAAGGCGGGCGATCGTTTTAAAAAATGGTGGCCGGCGGATGTTCATATCATCGGGAAAGACATCTTGAGACACCACGCGATTTACTGGCCCATCTTACTGCACGCGTTAGGTTTGAAACTTCCTAAACTGATATTCGCGCATGGTTGGTGGGTGCAGGGAGGGCAGAAAATGTCCAAATCGCTCGGGAATGTCACGGATCCTGTAGAGATTGTGCGGCATTATGGAGTAGATTCTTTCCGGTATTTTCTGTTAAGCGAAACACCGTTCGGAGAGGACGGCACTTTCAGCGAAGAGGCTCTGATCAGCCGATTCAATACAGACCTCGCGAACGATTTAGGAAATCTTTTGCATCGCACGCTTACGATGTGCGAGAAATACTTTGGCGGAGAAATACCGGCAGGCGTTTCTAAAAAATCTGGCAGCGTTTTGCGTAACCATGTGAATGTTCTAGTACCTGTGTTAGTACCCCTGATGAATAAACTCGCATTTTCAGAGGCTCTGTCAGAGATCTGGTCGCTCATCAACGAAGCCAATAAGTTCATTGAGACAAGCGCTCCGTGGACTTTATCGAAACAAGGTAAAACCGAAGAGCTTAAAAAAGTCATTGTCCCATTGATGGAAGTTCTTAAGGCCGCTGCGCAGAGCGTGTGGCCTTTTATGCCAAATACGGGCGAGGCTATCTGGGGCCAGCTAGGCATCAAGGAAAAACTTTGGGAAACGCCATTTAAAAAAGACATGTGGGGATTCTTCGAAAAAGGTGGGAAAGTAAGCAAGGGGGCACCACTTTTTCCAAGGATTGAAGTAGAAAAAAAGTAGGTCCATAAAAATTAAATAAATAGGGACAGACTGAGCTGTCCCTATTTAAGAAACGCTTACCACTTAACGCTAAACATGGAAGCTTACTTAGACTACAACTCAACCACACCGCTGGATCCGCTCGTTCTTGAGGCGATGAAACCGTATCTTGTCGACGCGTTCGGTAACGCCTCCAGTTTTCATAAAAAAGGCCAGAAGAGCCGTCATGCAGTCGAGGGCGCGCGCGAGACGATTGCGGATGCGCTCGGCGTGGAGCCCGGAGATATCATTTTCACGTCCGGCGGCACCGAATCGGATAATCTTGCGATCAAAGGAACGCTGGAAGGTCTGTCCGGCAAACGGAACCATTTGGTTGTCTCATCGATCGAGCACCAAGCAGTGCTTCATTCGGCTCAAGTTTTGGAGAAAAAAGGGATGTGCGTGACTTATTTGCCCGTGGACGCAGACGGACTCGTGGACCTCAATGTATTGAAGGAAAGCATTTCTGAAAATACGGCGTTGGTAAGCCTGATGCACGTCAATAATGAGACAGGCACGATTCAGCCCATTCATGAAGCGGCCCGGCTCGCCCATAAAAAGGGAGCCTTGTTCCATACGGATGCCGTTCAGTCCTTCGGTAAGATTAAGCCTGGCGCCGAAGAAGCCGGCGCGGACATGATTTCGGTATCGGCGCACAAGATCTGCGGGCCAAAAGGCGCGGGGGCACTTTACATCAGGAAGGGGATTAAGGTAAAGGCCATGATTCACGGCGGCCACCAGGAAAAAAACGTGAGACCCGGCACCGAAAATGTCGCGGCGATCACGGGTTTCGGGAAAACGGTCGAGCTTGCGTTTAAATACGGCCCGGAAGAGTCTCAGAGGGTTGCCGGCCTGCGTGAGAAACTGCATCGCGGCCTTCAAAAAGCCGTGCCGGACTTGAAGCTGAACAGCCATCCGCAAAAACGGATTTACAATACGCTCAACGTTTCATTCCCCGGTCTTGACGGCGAGACGCTTCTTATAAATTTTGATTTGAGAAATATTTATGTCTCCACAGGCTCGGCCTGCACGGCCGGTTCCGTGGAGCCGTCGCATGTGCTCCTGGCGATGGGGCTGTCGGAAAAACTTGCGCGGGCAGCGATCCGTTTTTCTCTGGGCCGTTTCACCCGGGAGGAAGAGATAAGCTACGCGCTTACCGAGATCCCGCCGATGGTCGAACGGTTAAGAAGCGCGTCCACGCAGAATCCTAAAAGTAAATGATTGTTGATACCCATTGCCATCTTTTCTTCGACGCGTTTGATCCTGACCGGGAAGCCGTGATCAACCGTGCGAAGGAATTGGGTGTAAAATACATGGTGAACGTGGGCACGGATCCAGAGGCCAACCAGCAGGCGCTGGATTTGTCGAAACAATACGAGGGCCTTTTTTGGACGGCGGGACTGCATCCGCATTCCTCGCATCTGGCGACGGAGGAGACGTTTGAAGAGATCAGACAGTTCGTGAAACGCGAGAAACCATCCGCGATCGGCGAGATAGGCCTCGACTATTTTAAGAGCGAAGCTTCACCCGAAATCCAAAAAAAAGTTTTTACGCGCATGCTGCGTATAGCGCTTGAAGATAAACTGCCCGTGATCGTCCATTCCAGAAACGCTTTTAAGGACACGTTCGATATTCTTAAAGCCGAGGGCGGCGAAAACTTAAAAGGAGTCATGCACTGCTTTTCTTATGATATGCCCGAGCTTGAGGAGCTTGTGAAGAGCGGGTTTTTAGCCTCATTTACCTGCAACGTCACTTTTAAAAATGCGGCCGCGCTTCTGGAGGTGGCCAAGCATGCGCCTCTGGATAAAATAATGCTGGAAACCGATTCGCCGTACCTGGCGCCGCAGATCTATCGGGGAAAGCGAAACGAGCCTTCCTGCTTGGTGCATCTGGCTCAGGTTTTGTCAGAGGCACGAAACATCTCCAGGGAAACGCTTGAGGCAACGACCACAAAAACCGCGATCAGCTTCTTTAACCTGCCTGTTCCTTAAATGAAATCCTTAAGAACCCTTATGCGCAATAACCGCGCGATGTTTTGGATGTCGGTGTTTGTGCTTGTTTTTTACCCGCTGCTTGCCGCCTTAAACCATAGGTCAGAACAAAGCCCGAAGGGAGCGGAGCTGAAAAAAGAGGAAATGTTCTCGCGGCAGGAGCTCAGAGAAAAAGAAGAGGCTTTTAAGAGAAACATCAAGGAGCATCCGGAGCTCATCGGCTCGGTGACGCTGGCGTTCCTGCTTATTTTGTTTACGGGCCTGGGCCTAGACCTCTATTTTCTGGGAAGGAAATTACGGGGGCTGCCCGTGTGGGAAGGCCCCGGCCCGCCGGCAACCGTTGGCTGGGGAGTCAAAGAGGTGTGTCAGCTTTTTATTTTTTTATTTTTTTTGGAGGCATTGATTATATTCTTGGAAATGATCACGGCCACATTCGTGGACATGAAGCACTGGAACCGGGACGTGCTCCTGATGGCCAACAGCCTCATTCGGAACGCCGGCGCCGCGCTTTTGGTCATCGTGTGGGTGAAACGGCGGTTTGGGTCGCCCTTAGAGGCGGTCGGGCTGACCGCGAAAAATTTTTGGGGGAACGTTAAAACAGGGGTCATAGGGTATCTGGCCGTTATTCCGCTGTTTTTCGGGGTTCTGTTGGCCATGTCGTTTGTCACGCAGCTCGTTTCCTATGAATCGGAACCACAAACCGTGGTCCAGATTTACTTAAAAAGCTCGTCCGACAAGCACCTTTTGTTTTTCACGTTGTTTGTGGCGCTGATCGGTCCGGTGATTGAAGAGATTTTTTTCCGGGGGTTCACTTACACGGCGTTCCGGAAACGCTGGGGCCCCCGGTGGGCAGCCTTGGGCTCGGCGGCGGTATTTGCGCTGCTCCACCTGAATCTCATCGCGTTTATCCCAATTTTTATCCTGGGCGTGTTTCTGGCCACTCTTTATGAAAAGACGGGGTCGCTCGTCCCGTCGATGACGGTTCACATGACGCATAATTTCCTGATGGTGAACGCGGCGCTCATTTTTAAAGGGATCGCTTCGTGAGCCCCGTCCTTTCTAAGAATAAAAGTTCTGGTTTGAGAAAGGGCGGGGTGAGCGCGGGACGTCTAAGGACGCTTCGGCAGGCAGGTGAGTTCGGGTTCATCGAAAGGGTCCGGAAAATGCTGCCGAAAGGCGCCGGGGTGGAGCTTGGGATCGGCGACGACGCCGCGGTGCTTAAAATAGGAAATAAAACAGTGCTCTTTACGACGGACATGATCATCGAGGACAAACACTTCCGCTTAGGCCAAGCGTCCGGGTTTGAGATTGGCTGGAAGGCGCTGGGCGTGAACTTAAGCGATATCGCGGCGATGGGCGGGGTGCCGACGCATGCGGTGGTGGCTTTGGGCGCGCCGGGAGATTTGCCGCTTCGCTTTGCGCATGATATCTACCGTGGGATCCGCGCGGCTGCGCGCCGCTTTCGGGTAAATATAATCGGTGGCGACACAAACGCTTCGAAGAAACTCATCCTTTCGATTGCGCTCCTCGGAGAGGCGAATCAGGGGAAAGTGACCCGTCGTTCGGGAGCAAAATTAGGCGATATCATTTTTGTGAGCGGAACGTTAGGGGGTTCCTATGCTTCTAAAAAGCATCTGCGGTTTACCCCGAGAATCAAGGAGTCACAATTCCTGCTCCGTCATTTTGACGTTCATGCGATGATGGATATTTCTGATGGCTTAGCTTCGGATATTTTTCGTTTGACGGAAGCCAGCCGCGTGGGGGCTTGTCTTTCTACGGCGGCGATTCCATGCACCCCAGGGGTGCATTTCGGGCAAGCGCTGACGGAGGGGGAGGATTTTGAACTGCTTTTTACGCTTTCCCCGAAAGAGGCGTCCAAGCTGGCGCTAGTTTCCGGTAAAAAACGGGGGCTTGCGTCGTTTTGTCCGGTCGGAAAAATCATGCCGAAGTCTTATGGGGTACGGTTAGTCGACGCTAACGGCAAAGGCGGACCCTTGGAAGACAAAGGGTTTGACCATTTTAAATGAGCATGCGGCCAAAACAATATGTTGAGTGGCTGAGCCATTCGCCGAAGACCACAAAACAGATCGGAAGAAAGATAGGCTTACTTTTAAGAAACGGCGATGTCGTGGCGCTTTTCGGGGGGCTGGGGACCGGCAAGACCACGCTGGTTAAAGGGATTGCAAAAGGGATTGGTCTTAAGAAAGAGTCTCAGGTGGTAAGCCCGACGTTTGTGTTGATTCATGAGTACAAAGGGCGGCATAAAATTTTTCACATGGACTGGTACCGGCTCGAATCGCTCAAGGGTTTCGACAGGGCGCTCGCCGAAGAGTGTTTTAACTCGCAAGCGATTACGTTGATTGAATGGGCGGACCGCGGCAAAAAGACTCTGCCGAAAGAATACTTGAGGATCGATCTTGAGCATGGCGGGCCCCGCGTGCGCAGGATCCGTTTAAGCGCGAAGGGCCGCACCAAAAATTTCCTATGCCTGTTTCATCCGAAGCTCATCAGGTATACAATCCCAAAGAGCGAAGGAGGGCAGAGTCGTGAGGAATGAACGGTTTTCATGAAAATGCTTGCTTATGACACCTCCAGCGACGTACTGAGCGTGGCTCTATTTGAAGGCCCGCGGAGGCTCGCTGGATTTAATTCTCCGCTTTTTACGAGGCACTCGAGCGCGCTGGTTCCGGCGATCGACAGGCTTTTGAGAAAAGCGCGCGTCAAACCAAAAGAGCTGAATTGCATTGCCGTCGGCCTGGGGCCGGGTTCATTCACGGGTCTTCGCGTCGGGGTCACGACGGCGAAGGTCCTTTCGTACGTGACGGGCGCTAAGCTTGTCGGGGTGTCGAGCCTCGAGATCATCGCCGCCCAGGCAAAAACCACTCGGGGAAACATTGTTGTCCTAGTGGACGCGAGAAAAGGTAAGGTCTACGCGGGCTGCTACAGAAAAAATACGCAAGGGACGTTGCAGGTAATTCGAGCGCCGGCGTTGACGGACGCGGCAAGTTTCATGAGAAAAATCGGGAAACCCGCCGTTGTTTTGAAGGATAACGTTTTTCCCAAAGCGTCGGACCTCGGCCCCCTCGCGCGGCAGCGGATCAAGCAGCGCAGATTCATAGACCCGTTTAAATGCAGGCCCTTGTATCTTTATCCGAAAGATTGTAGTGTGATAAGAAAAAGGGAGGCGTGAATGCGGTCGATCCATACCGCGTGGGCTGAGATAGATCTCAAGGCGCTGCGGAACAACCTGGCACAGGTCCGGCGCCGGATCCCGGGCCGTAACACCCAAATCCTCGCGGTGGTCAAGGCGGACGCGTACGGGCATGGCATGAAGCGCGTCGCGAAAGTCCTGGCGAAAAGCGGCGTGCAGTTTTTCGGCGTGGCCAATATCGACGAGGCCACGGAGCTTCGGAGCGTTTGCCCAACCCAAAGAATTCTCGTGCTCGGAAGTTTTCACGCAAGTCAGCTTCCTTTTTTTATTCACTACAGGATCACCCCGACGGTTTCTTCGGTCGAGGACGTTCAGGTGTTGAGTCGATTCTTAAAATCCGACCTAACTCATGATTCCCGCTTGCGCGGGAATGACAACTCGAGACCGTTTCCGGTGCATGTGAAGATTGACACCGGCATGGGGAGGCTCGGCGTGTGGCATGAGGACTTGGAGCAATTTTTCAGTGTTTTGAAAACAAGCCCGAACCTGTACGTAGAAGGCGTTTACACGCATTTTTCGAGTGCGGACAAAGCGGACAAAAAATTCACCAGGCAACAGATCGAGCGCTTCAGGAAAGCGGTCCAAAAAATAGAAGCACTTGGCATTAGGCCCAAGTATTTTCATGCGGCCAACAGCCTGGGGCTTTTGCGGTTTGCGAAGGCGCACCTGAACCTGGTGAGGCCCGGTATCATTCTGTATGGCATTCAACCCGACAAAAACATCGCAAATGTTCCGGGGCTTAAGCCCGTTTTGTCCCTCAAGGCGCGCGTCTCTTTTCTTAAGAGCGTCAAAAAAGGCGCGAGCATCAGTTATGGCGCTTCTTACATCACGCCTCAAGCCACCCAGATTGCGACGCTCCCGATCGGTTACAGCCACGGTTACCGTGTGGGATTTTCCAACAAGGCATTTGTCGCGATTCGCGGCCGGAAATACCCGGTCGTAGGGCGGGTGACCATGGACCAGACGCTGGTGGATCTGGGGCCCAGGGCGCGCGTATGTCGTTGGGAGACCGTGACTTTAATCGGACGGGATAAAAATATAAATATAAGCGCCGAAGATCTGGCATCGCTGATCGGAAGCATCCCTTATGAAATCGTATGCTCAATCCATAGCCGTATCCCCAGGATTTACAAGGGCATACGCTAGCCCCGCCCTTCAAAGCGCTGTATTGAGAAGTTTCATACTAAAAAAATAATTATTTGAAGGGCGGGGTTCATGTTATAATACAAAATTTACTAAATTCACCTGATATTAACCCAGTTTTATGGCTAAGATGAGCGGCGCACAAATCGTTGTGGAAGCCTTCACGAAAGAAGGGGTGGAGTACGTCTTCGGACTGCCCGGGGGTGCCTGCCTGCCTCTTTTTGACGCGCTTTATGATGCCAAATTCAAGGTGATTTTAGTTCGCCACGAGCAGGGTGCCGTCCATATGGCAGAAGGCTACGCGCGCGCGACAGGGCGCCCCGGCGTGGTGGTCGTAACCTCAGGCCCCGGCGCCACGAACACGGTGACGGGTCTTGCCGACGCCTACATGGATTCCATTCCGCTCGTCGTGGTCACGGGCCAGGTGAAGACGTTCCTGATTGGAAACGACGCGTTTCAGGAAGCGGACGTGACGGGGATCACGCGGCCGGTCACGAAGCATAACTATCTGGTAAAAAACATCGCGGACCTTCCGAGAGTGCTGAAAGAGGCGTTTTATATCGCGACCCACGGCCGCCCGGGGCCCGTGCTCATTGATTTTCCGTCGGATGTAAGCCTGATGGAGCTTGATTTTGAATATCCCTCCACCGTGAATATCCGGGGTTTCAAGCCGGTGCTTCAAGGGCATCCGGGACAGATCAAGAAGGCCGCCGAGCTGATTATGAACTCGAAGCGGCCGGTGATTTATGCGGGCGGCGGGGTGATTATCGCCGATGCTTCCAGGGAATTGATCGATTTGGTGCAGAAAACGAACGTGCCTTGCACGAATACACTGATGGGCCTGGGCGGCGTGCCGGGAACGCACCCGCTTTTCCTGGGAATGCTCGGCATGCACGGCACGGTTTACGCGAATAAGGCCGTGAATGATTGCGATCTCTTGATCGCGGTGGGCGCCCGCTTCGACGACCGCGTGACCGGAGACCTGACAAAGTTTGCTCCGAAGGCCAGGATCATTCATATCGACGTGGACCCGTCCGCGATTGCCAAGAACGTGAAGGTGGATGTGCCGATCGTCGGCGACGTGAAGCAGGTTTTGCGGGAGCTCAATAAGCTCATGGGGCCCGTGGACACAAAAGAGTGGCTTGCGCAGATCGCGGCATGGAGGAAGGAAAGCCCGCTTCGTTACCACAGCGACGGGGACGATATCCGGCCTCAGTATGCGATCCAGCGGCTTTCTGATATTCTGGGAAGTGACGCGATTGTTTCAACCGATGTGGGCCAGCACCAGATGTGGGCCGCGCAGTATTATATTTTAAACGGGCCCAACCAGTTTTTGACAAGCGGCGGTCTCGGCACGATGGGCTACGGTTTTCCGGCGGCCCTAGGGGCGCAGTTTGCGTTTCCGAACAAGACGGTGCTGTGCATCACGGGAGACGGTTCGTTTCAAATGAATATTCAGGAGATGGCGACCGCTGTTTACAACAAACTGCCGGTGAAGATCGCCGTCATCAACAACAATTATCTGGGTATGGTGCGGCAATGGCAGGAGATCTTTTACAAGCGCCGTTATTCCAGTTCCCAGATGAGCGGCAACCCCGATTTTGTGAAGCTTGCGGAAGCGTTCGGCGCGAAAGGCATCCGAGCGGCAAAAAAACAGGACGTGGACGAGGCGATTCGTTTTGCGCAGTCCGTAAAGAACGTGCCTTGCGTGATTGATTTTGTTGTGAAGGAGGAAGAGAACGTATTTCCGATGATTCCTTCCGGTAAGTCGCTGGAACAATTGATGGACATGGCATAGATTCAATGAAAAGTTAAAAATGAAAAATGAAAAATTGAGGAATTTATAAATGGCGGTGCATGACTCGACCCCTATTGAGGAGCACATTTTGTCGGTTCTTGTGGAGAACCAGGCGGGCGTCTTGTCGCACGTGGTCGGGCTTTTCTCGGCGCGCGGATTTAACATCGATTCGCTCGCAGTCGGCGAAACCGAAGACCCGACGATGTCGCGCATCACGCTGGTGACACACTGCGACTTGAAGACATTTGAGCAGATCAAAAAGCAGCTCAACAAGCTGATCGACACGATCAAGGTGCAGGATTTGACAGAAGAGGGTTATATAGACCGTGAGCTTATGATGGTGAGGCTTGAAAATTCCGACAAAACCAAACAGGCGCTGGAGGGTCCTCTGAAGCCGTATCAGGTAAAAATTGTCGAGCAGAACGAGAAGCTTGTGATTTTGGAGAGCACGGAGTCGAGGGAAAATACGAAAAAAATATTCGAAATTTATAAAAAACTGGGGGTCAAGGAAGTGGCGCAGACCGGCGCGGTCGCGCTCTCAAAAAAGACGCCAAAGGAATAAGAAAGGGAGAAAAATGGCAAAGATCTATTATGACAATGACGCGGACTTATCATTAATTCAAACTAAAACCGTCGGTGTGGTCGGTTATGGCATCCAGGGCCGCGGACAGGCCCTCAATTTAAGAGACAGCGGCGTGAAAGTGATCGTTTCCCAGAGGCCGGGAGGCCCTAATTACGACGAGGCCCGGAAAGATGGTTTCGTGCCGGTCGAGGCCGCGGAAGCTGCCAAGAAATCCGATGTGATTATTATTCTAGCGCAGGACCCGCTTCAGGCCGAGATTTACAAAAAGTCAGTCGAGCCGTATTTGACGAGGGGCAAAGCGCTTGCGTTTTCGCATGGGTTTAATATTCATTTTAAGCAGATTGTCCCTCCGAAATTTGTGGACGTGTTTATGGTCGCGCCGAAAGGGCCGGGCAGTCTCGTGCGCCGTCTTTATGAGGAAGGCAAAGGCGTTCCGTGCCTCGCAGCCGTGTATCAGGACGCCTCTAAAAAATGCAAACAGCTTGCGCTGTCTTACGCGAAGGGGTTGGGGGGAACGCGCGCCGGCGTCATTGAGACGACGTTCAAGGAAGAGACGGAAACCGATCTTTTCGGCGAGCAAGCGGTCTTGTGCGGAGGCACGAGCGCCCTAATCAAGGCGGGTTTTGACACGCTTGTGAAAGCGGGTTATCAGCCCGAGATCGCGTATTTTGAATGCCTGCACGAGCTTAAATTGATCACGGACCTGATCTATGCGGGCGGCATTCAAGGCATGCGTAAGCGCGTGTCGGATACGGCCGAGTACGGGGACCTGACGCGGGGTCCGCGCATCATCAGCAAGCAAACCCAGGCAGAAATGAAAAAGATATTGAAGGAAATTCAGTCGGGAAAATTTGCGAAGGAATTTTTAAGCGATTATCATAAGGGCAAGAAAAATTTTGAAAAGTGGCGCCATGAGGACGACAATCATCCGGTTGAAAAAATAGGCGTAAAACTTCGCGGTTTAATGAAATGGCTTTAAAATTTCAAAATTCAAAATGTAAAATGTAAAATTCTGGAGTCGCTGACGCGACCTTGGAGCATTATGGAAGATAACAATCGGATCTACATATTCGACACGACGCTTCGTGATGGCGAGCAATCGCCGGGCGCAAGCCTCGATGAAAAAGGAAAGCTTGAGATCGCCAAGCAGCTGGCGGAGCTTCGCGTGGACGTCATCGAGGCCGGGTTTCCGGTCACCTCGCCCGGCGATGCGGCGGCCGTCAAAACCATCGCGAAGGAAATAAAAGGCCCGACGATCTGCGCGTTGGCGCGCGCGGTGCAGAAGGACATCGACATTGCGCTTGAGTCCTTGAAGCCCGCCAAGCAAAGCCGTTTGCACGTATTTATCGCGACCTCCGAGATCCATCGCAAGTATAAGCTGAATAAGGCGAAAGATGAAATCGTGCGTATCGCCGCATGGGCGGTAAAGCACGCGAAAAATCATATCGGCGAGGTCGAGTTCTCCCCGGAGGACGCCTCGAGGACTGAACCGCCGTTTTTATACCAGGTGCTGGAGGCTGTTATTGACGCCGGCGCCACGGTCTTGAATATTCCCGACACCGTCGGTTATACGACACCGTTTGAGTTCGGGAACTTGATCAGGGACATCTTCGACCATGTGCCCAATATCCATAAGGCGATTATCAGCGTGCATTGTCACAATGATCTGGGTTTGGCGGTGGCCAATTCGCTGGCGGCCGTAAAATTTGGGGCGCGGCAGGTGGAGTGCACCGTAAACGGTATCGGTGAGCGCGCGGGCAACGCCGCGATGGAAGAGATTGTGATGGCGCTCGATACCCGCAAGGATATTTTTGGAGGAAAGTACACGAACATCAAAAAAGACCAGATTTGCAAGACGAGCCGTCTGGTGAGCTCACTCACCGGCATGACCGTCCAGGCGAATAAAGCCGTGGTCGGCCGCAACGCGTTTACGCATGAGTCCGGCATTCATCAGGACGGGCTTTTGAAATTGAGAAAGACCTACGAAATCATGCGGCCCGAAGAGGTGGGGTTCGGCGAGACACAGCTTGTGCTCGGCAAGCACTCGGGGCGTCACGCGCTGGAAAACCGCCTTGCTAAATTAGGCTATAAATTAAGCGAAAAAGAGCTGAACACGGTATTTGACAATTTCAAACAGCTGGCCGACAGGAAAAAGGAAGTATTTGACGATGATCTCGCCGCGCTCGTCGACACCCAGATCGTTTCCGCCCCCAAGACCTATGAACTGGTCTATTTAAGCGTGTTGACCGAATCAGGCAAGAGCCCGAAGGTGACGCTCAAGGTGAAGCACAAGGGCCGCATCCTGTCATCGACCGGTACGGGCAGCGGCCCTGTGGATGCCGCCTATAAAACCATCGACAAGCTCTTAAAGTCGAGGAGGAAGCTCCTGGATTACAAGATCCAGTCGGTGACCGTCGGAAAAGACGCGCAAGGCGAGGTGACCGTAAAGGTCGAAGCGCCGGGCGGCGGCGTGGTGATCGGGCAGGGTCTGAGCACTGACATTATTGAAGCCAGCGTCAACGCCTACTTAGCTGCGCTTAACAAGATTTCGCAAAAAGCTGCCGCCGAAAAAAAAGACCGCGCTTCATCGCACGGCGTCTGACCTCCATGCCTGACTCCAAGGTGACGATCAATGCTCAAACGCAGGTTTACGGGATTTTCGGAAGTCCCGTGCGTCACTCGCTTTCACCGCTCATTCACAACTCGCTTTTCAGTGAATTGAAGATAAACGCGGTGTATGAGGCGTTTGAAGTGGAAAAAGAAAAGCTGGGTCTGGCGTTCGAGGCGGTCCGCGCTTTGGGAATCCGAGGCGTGAATGTCACGATTCCCCATAAGGAAGCGGCGATGAATTTTGTGGACGAAGTGCCCGAGGACGTCGACCGCTGTGTCGGCGCGCTCAACACGGTCGTGAACAGGAACGGAAAACTGTTCGGCTACAACACGGATGGCAAGGGATTTTTGACGGCGCTTCGCGAGGAACTTAGTTTCAACCCTGAAGGGAAAACGGTTTTGGTGCTCGGCGCCGGCGGCGCGGCCAGGGGCGTGGCGTTTTCAGCGGCGCACGCGCACGCGGAAAGGATTTTTATTTATAACCGGACGCATGATCGGGCCGTGGGTTTGGGCGGCTATCTTGAGGAATATTTTCCGGAAATCGAGATCGAGGTTCTTGAAAATTTGGAGGCGCTTAAAAAAGAAAAAATAGATTTGGTGGTGAACGCCACGTCCTGCGGCATGCATGCGTCGGACCCTTCGCCGATAGATCTTCATCTTTTGTCTGCAAAGGCGAACGTGTACGACCTTATTTACGCGCCGGCTGAAACGCCCTTCTTAAAGCTTGCCAAAAAATGCGGGTTGCCCTGCGCGAACGGGCTGGGGATGCTGGCCGCGCAGGCGGCGGTTTCGTTTGAGCTGTGGACCGGCAAAAGAGAAGGCGTGCGGGAGCGCATGCTGGAGGTGCTCAAAGCATGCCGGTTTTAGCCGCTTTTGTCTTCGGGGCGATGGCAGGCAGTTTCCTGAACGTCTGCATATTTCGTCTACCGAAAGAAGAATCGATTATTTTCCCGGGATCGCATTGCCGCTCCTGCGGCCGTGCGATTGCGTGGTTTGACAACATTCCGCTTGTCAGTTTCTTCGCGCTTAAAGGAAAATGCCGGCATTGCAGCGCAAAGATTTCCCGGCAGTATGTGGCAGTTGAGTTTTTGACGGCCTGCGTTTTTGTTGTTTTTTATCAGTCATTCGGCCCGTCCGTAAAAGGCGGGGTCTATCTTATGCTGACGCTTGCGATACTCGTTGAAAGCGCCATCGATTTCAGGCACCGGATTATTCCGGACAGCATCACGCTTCCGGGAATACTGATCGGGTTGGTTCTGTCGGCGATTTTTCCCGAGCTTCAGGGGGAGACGGTTTTTTGGAAGGGTTTGGGGCATTCATTTTTTGGAATGCTTTTGGGCGGCGGGTTTCTTTACGGGATGGGGACGCTCGCCGAATTTATTTTAAAAAAAGAAGCGATGGGCGGCGGGGACGTGAAGCTCTTGGCGATGATCGGCGCTTGTTTGGGCGTAAAAGCCGTGTTGTGGACAATTTTCGTATCCTCGCTTCTCGGCAGTATCTTCGGTATTCTTCAGCGTATCCGGGGCGGCGAGGAAAAGATTCCGTTTGGCCCTTATTTGGGTTTCGCGGCGGTGCTGTATTTATTTATCGGCGAATCGGTGATTACGTGGTACATGAATTCATTAACGTCATTCTAAGGCAACTTCAGTTGCCGAAGAATCTCAAAGATGAGATCCTTCGCTGCGCTCAGGATGACGAGATAGGAGAGTAGAATGTTACGATTTCTGACAAGCGGAGAGTCGCACGGGAAGTGTCTCGTGGCAATTTTGGAAGGCATGGTGGCCGGCTTGACAGTGCATGAAAAGGACATCGATTTTGAGTTGGCCAGACGCCAGGAAGGTTATGGGCGCGGCGGGCGCATGACGATCGAAAAAGACCGGGTCGAGATCCTGTCAGGAGTGCGGTCGCAGAAGAGCCTCGGCGGCCCGATCGCGCTCATGATTCCGAACAGGGATTTTAAAATCAATGAGCTTCCGGTCGTCAAGCGCCCGAGGCCGGGACACGCGGACCTGGCGGGTGTTTTGAAATACGGCCGCGGAGACGTACGCGATATTCTGGAACGCGCCAGCGCGCGCGAAACCGCTGCGCGCGTGGCCGCCGGCGCCGTGTGCAGGATTTTCCTGAAAGAATTCGGGGTTGATATCGTAAGCCATGTGGTTTCGATCGGCGGCGTGACCGCCGATACGCGCGGCATGAGTTTTGAAGCAGTCAAAAAAGAGTCGATGGCGTCTCCGATGCACTGCGCGGATAGAGCGGCCGCGAAGCGCATGATGGCGCGCGTTGACCACGCACGGACCTCCAAAGACACGATCGGCGGGGTCTTTGAAGTCATCGTGAAGGGCGTTCCGGTGGGGCTCGGGAGCTTTGTTCATTACGACAGGCGTTTGTCGGCCAAGCTTTGCGCGGGCATCCTGTCCATCCAGGCCGTGAAAGGGGTTGAGATCGGCATGGGCTTTAAAGTGTCCGAGGTACCGGGGAAACAGGTGCACGATGAGATTTTTTATGACCGGAAGAAGGGTTTCTACCGCAAGACCAATAATGCCGGAGGGTTCGAGGGCGGTGTCACCAACGGCGAGAACCTCATACTCCGCGCGGCCACCAAACCCTATGCCACGCTCATGAGTCCGCTTCAATCCGTGAACATCGACAGCAAAAAAAAGGGCGTCGCGACGGTGGAGCGTTCCGACGTGACGGCGGTCCCGGCCTGCGGCGTCGTGGGCGAGGCGATGGTGGCGTTTGAACTGGCAAACGGCTTCCTCGAGAAATTCGGCGGCGACAGCCTGAAAGAAACTAGGCGCAATTACGACGGCTACCGGAAGCAGGTCTCGAAGTTTTAGCATGATATCCGGCCGCAACATCGTGCTTGTAGGTTTCATGGGAACAGGCAAGACGAGCGTCGGGAAAGCGCTTGCGAAAAAGCTGGGGCGCAGCCTCGTGGACATCGACCGCAGGATCGAAGACAGGGAAAAAAGAAAGATAAAGGAAATTTTTGAAAAAGAAGGAGAGCCCTATTTCCGGAAGCTGGAAAAAGAAGTGATTCGCGAAGTTTCCGGGGAAAAGAGAATCGTGATTACAACCGGCGGCGGTGCGGTTCTCGATTCTGAAAATATCTCGGCGCTTAAAAAAAATGGCATCCTGGTATGTCTGGTGGCGGCGCCCGAGACGATTTACAGGCGGGTCAAGAATTCCGAGAACCGCCCGCTGCTTGAAGCCGGCGATAAGCTCACCGAAATTAAAAGGCTTTTGAGCGCGCGGGAACCTTGTTACCGGGCGGCGGATTACCAGCTCCGGACCGATGCTCAGAGGCCGGAACAAACGGCGGCGGATATCCTGAAGCTTCTGGAGGACAGGCCGGAGTGAAACTGACTGAGGAATTGAGGCAGACCGTGGCGCTGAGTCTCGTCGGGAACATGGGCCCGGCCGCGTTTAAAGCTTTGATCGAAAAATATAAGAGACCCAGCGCCCTCTTCAAGGCTTCGGAAAAGGAGCTTCTGAAAATGAACGGGTTGAAGCGGGTCAACCTCAGGGAAATAAAGGATCCGAAGCTGTTTGAAAAGGCCGACCGGGAAATCGAAAAGGCGCTCAAGGAGAAAACGCGAATCGTGACTTTTTTCGATGAGGAGTATCCCGAGGAGCTTAAAGCCATTTACGATCCTCCGGTTCTTTTGTACGTAAGGGGCCGGCTGCCGGATCCTGCGCTTCCCAAAGTGGCCGTGGTGGGTTCAAGGGTCTGCTCGCTTTATGGGAGGAAAATGGCGCATGAGATTTCAAGCGGATTGGCCCGGGAGGGCGTGGCAGTGATCAGCGGCCTGGCGCTGGGGATTGACAGCGCCGCGCATGAGGGCGCCTTGGCGGCGGACGGGATCACGGTCGCGGTGCTGGGCGGCGGAATTTCAAAACTTTATCCGGCTGAGAATAAAAAATTGGCTCAGGAGATCATCGAAAAAGGCGCCGTGATTTCGGAATACCCGATGCAGATGCTGCCGCTTAAGCAGCATTTTCCGGTGAGAAACCGGATCATCAGCGGCCTGTCCCGGGGCGTTCTGGTGGTGGAGGCCAAGGAAAAAAGCGGCGCACTCATCACGGCGAATCTTGCGCTTGAGGAGGGCCGCGAAGTGTTTGCGGTGCCCGGAAACGCGGATTCCGCACGCTCTGAAGGCACCAATTCACTTTTAAAGCAGGGTGCGAAGCTCGTAACCACCGCTGGGGATATTTTGGAAGAACTCAAAATGCCGCGGGTTTCTTCCCCTATCAACAAAACCGGCAAGCCCGGAGAGAAAATTCCGCTCAACCCCGACGAAGAGAAGCTCTTGTCACTGATGGATGGCGAGGCCCTGCATGTGGATGAGTTGATTGAGGGGAGCGGTTTGGGACCCTCGAAGGTGATCGCCTCTCTGTCGATGCTCGAAATCAAAGGTCTCGTGAAACAACTCCCGGGGAAGCGTTTTATAAAACCATGATTACGATTCAGTTGAACGGAGCAAAAAAAACGCTCAAGGGTCCGCTGACGCTCGCCGGGCTTCTTCTGGAGCTGGACGTTCCGAAGGAAAAAGTGGTTATCGAGCACAACATGGAAATTATTCCAAAAGAGCGCCTGGCCCAGGTGCGGTTGAAAGAAGCAGATGAGGTGGAGATTGTTCATTTTGTCGGCGGCGGCGCCAAATCAGGGGGTGGGGCGCTTGTGATCGTGGAATCTCCCGCGAAGTGCAAGACGATCAACAAGTATTTGGGTGATCGTTACGAAGTGGCCGCTTCCATGGGGCATGTGGTGGACCTTCCGAAGAGCAAGATGGGCATTGACCTTGAGCATAATTTTGAGCCGCAGTACATCGTCGCAAAAGACCGAAAGAAGATTCTCGCCGAGCTTAAGAAAAAAGCCAAGGGCAAGAACGAGATATACCTCGCCTGCGACCCTGACCGTGAAGGCGAGGCCATCAGCTGGCATTTGAAGAACCAGCTTGGGGCCGGCAAGAAAGTCGCGCGCGTCGTGTTTAATGAAATCACAAAAGAGGCGGTGTTGGAGGCGTTCAATCATCCCTCGGATATTGACATGAATCTCGTGGGGGCCCAGCAGGCGCGCCGCGTACTGGACCGTATCGTGGGCTATTCTTTGAGTCCTCTTCTCTGGCAGAAAGTCGGCCGCGGCCTCTCGGCGGGGCGCGTGCAATCCGTGGCGCTGCGTCTGGTGGTGGACCAGGAACGAAAGATCAGAGCGTTTGTTCCCGAAGAATACTGGACGATTGAGGCCGAGCTTAAAAAACAGAAGGGCGCCCCCAAGCCGTTCATTGCCCGATTGGAGAAGATAGACGATAAGAAGATTGAGATGAAGGACGGACAAGCGGCGTCTTCCGCTGTCGAAAACATAAAACAGCTTCCTTTTGTTGTCCGCGAGGTCAAGAAACAAAAGAAAAGGAGGAACCCTTATCCGCCGTTTACGACCAGCAAGCTCCAGCAGGCCGCCTACAATCTTCTTAAGTTCCCGGCCTCGAAGACGATGCGGGTCGCCCAGACGCTGTACGAAGGCGTCGAAATAGGCGACGAGGGGAGTGTAGGCCTCATCACCTACATGCGGACCGACTCGGTCCGCCTGTCGGGAGTGGCCATCGAAGAAACACGCGGGCTTATCTTGAAGAAATACGGTAAAAGTTACCTGCCGGAGAAGCCGAACGTTTACAAGTCCAGAAAAGACGCCCAGGCCGCGCATGAGGCGATCCGCCCGACGTCCGTGTTCCGGCATCCGAAGGACATCGAGCAATACCTGTCGCCGGACCAGTTTAAGCTTTACTCGATTATCTGGCGCCAGACGGTTTCCAGCCAGATGACGCCCGCGATCGTCGCGCAGGATACGGCGGACATCGCGGCCGGTGAATATCTTTTCCGCGCCAGCGGCAGCCGGTTGGAGTTTCCCGGCTGCCTGGTCGTTCAGGGCAGGGAAGAGGAGCAGGACAATCCGCTGCCGAATCTCGAGGCCGGAGAAATGCTGACGCTTCTGGACCTGAAGCACGAGCAGCATTTTACGAAACCTTCGGCCAGATTCACGGATGCTTCCCTGGTGAAAGCGCTGGAAGAACTGGGTATCGGCCGCCCTTCCACATACGCGCCGACGATCCAGACGCTGACCGAACGTGACTACATAAGGCGTGAGGGAGGAAGCCTCGTGCCTACGGAGCTTGGAATGCTTGTCACGGACCTTTTGGTGAAGCATTTCTCAAAAATCCTGGATTTTGAATTCACGGCGAGAATGGAGGAACAGCTTGACGAGGTGGAAGAGGGCCGGAATGAATGGGTGAACGTTGTGAGGGAGTTTTATGGGGTGTTCAGCGGCCAGATGGAGCTGGCGAAAGTCCAGATGCAAACCGTAAAGAAAGAGGCTGAGCCCACCGACGAAATTTGCGAGACATGCGGCAAGCCGATGGTGATTAAATGGGGCCGCCGCGGGCGATTTATGAGTTGTTCGGGCTGGCCGGAGTGCAAGAACGCGAAATCGATTCCGACGGACGCCGTTTGCCCGCAGTGCGGCAAAGGGAAGCTCGTGGCACGCCGCGCGCGTTCGGGCCGCGGCCGGCCTTTTTACGGGTGTACGAAGTATCCTGAGTGCACGTTTATCGCCAATCGCCTGCCGAAGGCCGGCGAGCCGGCGGTAGACTTAAAAACTTTGGAAGAAAAGGATCCGGAAATTTATGGATAACTCAGTAATGGATGCCACGACCGTAAAGTTTTTGAATTATCTTAAGGCAGAGAAGAATTACTCCCCGCACACGCTCACGGGTTACACGCATGACTTGCACGAATTTCGCGGCTTTATCGGAAGCACGGCGCTTGAGGATGTCGACGTGCTTCTTTTAAGGAGATACCTGGCCGCTTTAAAAGACCGTGAACTTTCAAAGAAAACGGTTGCCCGTCGCGTGGCCGCGCTTCGCACGTATTTCAGGTTTCTCGTGCGCGAGGGCTACTTAAAGAAGAGCCCGCTGAGCTTCTTAAGAACGCCTAAGCTTGAGAAACGGCTTCCGATGGTGCTCGATGAGAATGAAATGAGCGCGCTTTTGAATTCGCCGGAAGACGACCTCTCGGGCCGTCGCGACAAGGCGATTCTTGAAACGCTTTATTCGACAGGCCTGCGGGTCTCGGAGCTTGTCCAGCTCAACGCCGACGGCATCGATTTTATCGGCGGTGTTTGCCGCGTGCTCGGAAAAGGCCGCAAGGAGCGGCTTTGCCCGATCGGGGACAAGGCCATTTTAAGCATCCGCCGCTACCTGGAGCTCAGAGAGAAGAAGGAAAAAAATCAAGAAAAAGCGCTTTTTCTGAATCATTCACCGAATCAACAAGGCTCACGTTTGACACCGCGCAGCATATGCCGGCTTCTGGAGAAGTACATCGGACTCACCTGCCGCAAGGAAGGAGTCTCGCCGCACACGCTTCGCCATTCATTTGCGACGCACCTTCTGAACCGCGGCGCGGATTTAAGGTCCGTGCAGGAGCTTTTAGGCCACGAGAACCTGTCGACCACGCAGATTTACACGCATGTTTCCACGCAGCGCTTGAAAGACGTTTATGACAAAGCACATCCCAGGGCTTAAAGGGGCCCGTGGCCGGACTTTGGAACGAAAGTTTAAATGTTTATTCGAATAATATACAACATTTGTTTTTTTGCCTTTTCGCTTTTTTATTTACCGGTTTTTTTGTTGAAAGGTAAACATAAACGGGGGTTGGCTTCCCGTTTTGGTGTGGTGCCGGAAGAAATCCGGAAACGGCTTGAAGGCAAACAGGTTTTTTGGGTGCACGGCGTATCCGTCGGAGAGGTGGTGCAGGCGTTTCGGCTGGTGGCGGCCCTTAAAAAGAGGTTTCCTGCGGCGAGGTTCGTTGTCACCACGACGACCGTTGCCGGTCGGGAGATGGCGTTGGGCCTTAAGTCCGGCGAAGACTCCGTGCTTTATTTTCCCGTGGATTTCGGATTCAGTGTCCGGCGCTTTTTAGCGGGTGTTCACCCTTCGGCGCTTGTCTTGATTGAAACCGAGATTTGGCCGAATCTTTTATCTGAGCTTTCCAAAAGAAAGATACCGGCATTTATTGTGAACGGGCGCATTTCGGACAAGGCCATTTTCAAATATAAAAAGGCAAGGTTTTTTATTGCGCCGTTTCTCAACGAGCTTAAGGCCATCTGTGCGCAGGATGATTTGATGAAACGGCGTTTTATCGAATTGGGCGCGAGTCCGGGGATCGTTTCGGTGACTGGAAACATGAAATTTGACTGGCAGCCGAACTTTTCGGGCGAGGGCCTCGTGAAGGCCGTCGAAGGACGATTGAGGGGCCCGGATGTCTTTCTTCTGGTTGCGGGAAGCACGCACAAAGGCGAGGAGGAGATTCTTTTGGAGGTGTACCGATCGCTTTGCGTCAAACATGCCAGCTTCCGGCTTCTCGTTGCGCCGAGACACCTCGACCGGATCGGCTCAATCCTGCGCCTGGCTTCCCAAAAAGGCCTTGAGCTTCAAAGGACCTCCAAGATACGAGGCCGTGCGGGCCATTCGCCCGAACCCGGTCCCGGCCCGGTTTTTTTGCTGGATTCGATGGGGGCGCTCGCTGATTTTTATCGCCTGGCCGATGCCGTGTTTGTGGGAGGAAGCCTCGTGCCTAACGGCGGGCACAACCTTGTCGAACCCGCTTTTTTTGAAAAACCCGTTTTGTTCGGCCCTTTTATGAATAATTTCAGCCAGATGGCCGAAGAGTTCAAAAAAAGTTCCGCCGGTGTCGAGGTCAAAAATGCAAAAGATCTGGAACAACGGATCTTGGAGCTTGTCGAGGACAGAAACAAGGCGCTTGTTTTTGGACGCAACGCAAAAGAGCTTGTATTGCGCCATCAGGGCGCTACCGAAAGAAACGTGAGAGTTTTTTTACAAACCCTGTCCAATTCAGAGGAGTCATGAAGTGAAAAAAATACTGGGAGATTTTCTGACGAAGATTTATAAGCAGGCGCTGTTGATAAGCCAGGCCGGTTACCGAGCGGTTCCTTCGCGCATTCAGAGAGTGGGCGCACGCGTGATCAGTATCGGAAACATCACCTGGGGCGGCACCGGCAAGACGCCTTTAGCGGTGATGCTGTCACGGGAGCTGGCCGCCGGCGGCAAGAAAGTGGCGATCCTCACGCGCGGTTACGGGGACGATGAGGTCAAAGAGCTTAAGAAAAAGCTGCCGCAGGTGCCGGTGGTGGTGGGCCGGGACCGTGTGAAGACCGCCAAGGAGGCCATTGAAAAATACGGCGCGCAAGTCCTGATTCTGGATGACGGATTCCAGCATATCCGGCTTCATCGTGATCTGGACGTCGTGAACATCAACTCGACGCTGCCTTTCGGCCCCGGCGGGCTGATTCCGGTAGGGACGTTGAGGGAGCCGATTGAGCATCTTTCGCGCGGCCATATCTTTGTGCTCACGAAAAGCGATATCGGCTCGAAGAACGTGCACTGGATCCGCCAACGGCTTCAGGCCATCAAGCCGAACGCCGTGATTTTCGAGGCGCGCCACCGTCCCACGCGGCTTTTTGACGCCCGGCACAACCAAACTCTTGAGCTTCAGGAGATCCGCGGGAAAAAAGTCGCCGTGATTTCAGGCATCGGCGACCCCTATTCTTTCGAGAAAACCGTGGAAAACCTCGGCGCGGAGATTGTGCTGGCCGCGCGCTTCGACGACCATCACCGTTACACCGAATCGGAACTCAAGCGCTTCGGGGGGCAGTGCGGCGAGCTGGGCGTGAAGGACATCGTGACCACCGAAAAGGATTTTTTCAGGCTTGAAGGCTTATTGAAAAATAAGAAGCTCGAAAAGCTCCAGGCACTTAACTTTTTCGTGCTGCAAATCGAATTTGAGATGAATGATGAAGAAGATTTTATTCGAAGATGCCTTAATTCTTAGCGCCGCGAAGCTCGCGCGCCGGATCGTTCATGCGTTGCCGCTTGAGTGCTCGCTTTGGGTGGGGTGCCGAATCGGCCGCCTGATCTATAGCGTCAACAAACGAAGGCGCATCGCGTATCAAAATTTAAGGGCGGCGTTTTCAGCCGAGAAATCACCCCGGGAGCTTGAAGCCATCTCGAAGAAATCTTTTGAGAATATGGTGATGGCGATCGTGGAGCTTCTGAAGTTTCCGGACATTAACCGATCTTACATTGATCGGCACGTTCGGATCCTTGGCACCGAAAAATTTACGAAATATCTGGAGCAGCATCAGGGAATTATATTTCTGACGGGTCATTTCGGAAATTGGGAACTTCTGAGCGTGGCCTCGACCTTGCTGGGATTCCCGATGGTGGCACTTGCGCGTGTTCAGAAACACCCGCGCTCCGACCAATTTTTAAATTCCTTAAGGACATCCCAGGGGAGCCGGGTCATCCATAAGGGAATGCCGATCCGTGAAATCTTAAGGTCGCTCAAGGAAGGTAAAATAGTCGGGATCTTAAGCGATCAGGATGCCGGCCGAAACGGCACGTTCGTGAAGTTTTTTAATCGTTGGTCTTCCACGCCGAGCGGCGCAGCCACTTTCGCGATACGGACAAATTCACCGATATTCCCCGCGTTCATATTTCGCGAAGGCCTGACCGGGCACCGAGTCGAGCTGGAGGGCCCGCTTCGAATGCCGGAAGCCGGTGTCAATCAGGAAGAAGGGGAAAAGTTTATCCTACAGCAGTTTGCGGATATCCTGGAGAAGAAGATACGAAAAAATCCGGGTCAGTGGTTGTGGGCGCATCGCCGCTGGAAATCTACGCCGAACCGCTCGGTGCTCATTTTAAGCGACGCAAAACCAGGGCACTCGAACCAGTCGCTGGCAGTGTTGGAGGCGATTAAAGAAGAGCGTGCGGCCAAAGGTTTAAGGCCTGACCATATAAGTTCGACGATTATCGAAATCCGATACCGGAATTCTGGGCGGGAAAATTTTTTTCTCATGTTTTCAATACTGTGTCGGGGACGACTGCCGTTTAAGTCCAAGCTATTAAAATGGGTGTTGTCGAAAGAAAGTTATCAAAAAATAATTCAAACCTACGCGGATATCGTGATTTCCTGCGGCTCGTCGCTTGCGGCGCTCAACCTTTTGGTCAAACATGAGAACAACGCAAAATCCGTTGTGATCATGAAGCCGCCGTTTTCTTCCCGGCGATTTGATCTTGTGATTGCGCCAAAGCACGACCGATTGAAGCCCGCGAAGAACGTCTTTAGGGTGCGAACGAGCCCGTCACTTGTGACTGAGGAGTATTTGAGGATATCCGGCGCGTTATTCTCCAAATATCTTGAAGGGTCGAACGGTTCCAAACGCATCGGGCTTTTGGTTGGCGGCGATACGGAGCACCTCCGATTTTCTAAAGACTATTTCGAAAAACTTATACAAGAGCTTAATCTCTACAGCGCGGAGTCCGGTTCCGTGGTGCTCGCGACGTCCTCCCGGCGCACGCCGGCCTGGGCCGACGAGTGCTTGAAACGGACTTTTGCCGATAAGGCACGCTGTCCGCTTTTGGTGATTGCCAATGAATTCAATCCTCCGGATACGGTGGGCGGCATCCTGGCTTTGTCCGATAGGGTGGTGGTTTCCGGCGAATCTATGTCGATGGTTTCGGAAGCCATTTCCTCGGGCAAACCGGTTTTAGTTTTCATGCCTTCCGACGGCGCCCCCCTAAAACCCAAGCACCGGGATTTTCTAAAAGGACTTCTGGCGGAAAACCTGATCGTAGAGGCAAAACCGGAAAATATCCGGGAGATGCTCGCGGCGTCTTTTACAAAAAACAGTCACTCACCTTCTCTGGTTTCAAAGGATCGGAAGATGTTAGGTGAAGCATTGAGGAGGGTGGCGGGGTGAACGTTCTTCAGATTCTTCCGGAGCTTAATTCCGGCGGCGTGGAGCGCGGCACCGTGGACCTTGCGAAATTCCTGAGGGAAAAGGGACACAAATCGGTCGTCGTGTCCGCCGGGGGTCCGTTGGTGGGAGATCTGACCTCGGCCGGGGTCTTGCACTACGCGCTTCCCGTACATAAAAAAACACCGTTTGCAATCCTTCGGTCCGTGAACACGCTGGCCAAGATAGTGAAGCGCGAACATATCGACGTGCTTCATGCGCGAAGCCGTGTACCGGCGCTCGTGGCGTATCTGGTGAGCCGGAAAACCCAAGTACCGTTCATCACCACCTGCCACGGTTTTTACAGTAAGCATTTCTTGAGCGCGCTGATGGGTTGGGGCAAGCTCACGATTGTAGCCAGCCATGTGATCGGCCGGCGGATGCGGGATGATTTCGGCGTGCCCCATAACAAAATCCGTCTGATTCACCGTGGCGTGAATCTGAACGAATTTAAGCGCAAGGAGGCCGGGGACCCCGTCGGCAAGAAAGAATCGGTGATCGGAATCGTGGGAAGACTTACGCCTATCAAGGGACACCCGCTTTTTTTGAAGGCCATGGCGCGCGTGACACGCGTGCTGCCCCCGCTCAAGATCCAGATTATCGGTGATGCGCCGAAACCCCAATATAAGGAAGAACTGAAAGCGCTGGTGCGAAGGCTCGGTCTTTCCCACGCGGTCGAATTCCTGGGTACGCGTTATGATATTCCGGAGCTATTGTCGAAAATGTCGGTTTTGGTGGTGCCGTCGACGGGGGAAGAGGCATTCGGCCGTGTCGTGATTGAGGCGGGCGCCTGCGGCGTGCCGGTAGTGGCAACACGCATCGGAGGACTCGTCGATATCATCCAGGATGAAAAGGACGGGCTTTTGGTGCCGCCCGATGACCCAAAGATCCTGGCGGATGCGGTTATCCGTATCCTGAAGGACCCGGCGCTTGCGGACCGGCTGGCTTCTTCACTGCGGCGGAAGGTGGAGAAGGAATTTAACCTGGATCTCATGTTTCAGAAAACGCTGGAAGCGTATCAGGAAGCCGTGTCGCGCCAGAAAATATTAGTGATCAAATTGAGCGCGGTCGGAGACGTGATTTTAAGCATCCCTTCGATCCGCGCGCTTAAGACAAAGTTTCCGGACGCCTGGATTTCAGTGCTCGTGGGCCGCAAGTCCCGGAAGATTGTCCGGAACTGCCCCTACGTGGATGACGCGATTGTCTATGAGGAAACGCCCGGCAAGAACCGCCTTTTGAACATCCTGAAGACGGCGCGGCTGCTTGCCAAGGAGAATTTTGATATCGTCGTGGACCTTCAGAACAACCGCACGAGCCACGCACTTTCATTCCTGTGCGGCGCCCGTACACGCGCGGGTCAGAACAATCGCAAGTGGTCGTTTCTGCTGAATAAAAAAACGACGGACGCCTCGAGCGCCGGCGTGTCGCCGCTGGAGCATCAGTTCAAGGTCTTGCGGCTTTTGGGGATCGGCTCTTTTGACAAACGGCTTGAACTCTGGGCGGATGAGGAGGAACAGGCGCATGTGCGGGAGTTTATGGCCTCCCAGTGGGTGGCGCCCAGCCAGGTGCTGGTGGGGATCAATCCCGGCTCCTCGCTTCGCTGGCCCACCAAACAATGGGGCGTGGAAAATTTCGCGCGGCTTTGTGATGAGCTTGCCAAGAGAAATATCCGTGTGGTGGTCACAGGTACGCCGGAGGACATTCCGCTGACGAATGAACTTTTCCGCCTGACCAAGCACAAACCGATCCATGCGGTCGGCCGGACGAGCATTTCGGAGCTGATTGCGCTGGTGCGGCGCTGCCAGGTGTTTGTGAGTTCCGATTCGGCGCCGATGCATGTGGCGGCCAGCGTCGATGTGCCGCTCGTGGCGATTTTCGGGCCCACGGATCCGAAGCGGCATCTGGTGCCGCCGTCCCGTTATCAGGTTTTCTGGAAAGAAGTGCATTGCAGTCCCTGTTATCTCAGGAATTGCCCGATCGGCCTCATTTGCATGAAAAAGATAGGCGTCCAAGAGGTGTTGGATGCGGTTTGCCATTTTGTCGAAACCGCTCGTCCGGCGGCTCAAGCGCCCGTACCGCAGAGCCTGGTTTGAAGCGTAAAGTCCTCACGTTAGCGGCGTTGGCTGCCGGCCTTATTTTTTTGGCCCAGGTCCATTACGAAGTACCGGTGCTGATGTATCACCATGTCGGAGATACGTCCGGCAGCTCTCCGGTGAACGTCTCGACAAAAATGTTCGAAAAACAAATGGAGTTTTTGAAAGTGCATCGCTACCGCGTGGTTTCGCTGGAGGATCTTCTGGACCTTATAAAGCAGGGGAAACCGATACCTAAAAACACGGTCTCCATCACGTTTGACGACGGAAATCTGGATAATTTCAAGAATGCGTTCCCGATTTTGAAGAAAATGCGCTTCCGCGCGGCTATTTTTATGATCACGGACAACCTCAATAAAGAAGGCTGGTTGTCCGAGGAAGATTTAAAAATTTTGGACGGCGCCGGCATCGCAATCGGAAGCCACACAGCGCATCACACCTATCTGCCTGATCTGAAAAAGGAGGAAGTCGCCCGCGAATTGCGGGAATCCAGAAACCGTCTGGAGAAGATTTTGGGGCACCCCGTGTTTTTGTTCAGTTATCCGGCCGGCGGTTTTACCGAGGAAATCAAGCAACAGGTGATACGGGAAGGTTATCGCGGTGCCGTGACCACCAATCGCGGCAAGGACCGCCACGATCCTTATGCGCTCCGGCGCGTCAAGATCAGCGAGGCCAACGGCAGCCTTTTTAATTTCTGGATCAAAACAAGCGGTTTATACCGTGTCGGAAAGTCCGTCAAAGAGCCTTCATGACCTCACCCCTGGGTCCCAAAATCCTGATTGTCGGCGTGAACTGGCTGGGAGACGTGCTTTTTCTGACGCCCGCGATCCGCGCGCTTAAAGCACATTTTCCCGAGGCTTGCTTCGCTTGCGCGGTTCCGGCGCGCTGCGCGGGGCTCTTGCAGAATAACCCCTATTTAAGCGAAGTGATAGAGTGGGACGATAAAATATTTTTATGGACGCCGTTCAAATTTTTCAGCACCTTAAGGCGCATAAAAAAAAGGCGTTTTAACTCCGTGATTTTTTTTCATCGCTCAAAGACAAAAGCGTTCATGGCGTGGCTGGCAGGAATCAGGCGAAGAGCGGGCTATGAAGCGCCTTTTCAAGATTTGCACCGTACGGACCATTTTTTGAATTTGATCAAAAAGATGGGCGTACCGCCCGCCGGCCGGACGCCCGATTTTTTTATAAAAAAAGGGACCGAAGAGGAGCTCCGCGGCCTTTTGCTGGAAAAAGGCGTGGCGCTCGGAGAACCTTACATCGTCGTGCATGCGGGAGGCAATTGGGAACTCAAACGCTGGCCGGCCGATTATTTTGTGGAATGGATCCGGCTTTTCTTGGAACGCTATTCCATGAAAGTGGTTCTCTGCGGCACCGCTTCCGAACGGAAGATCGCCGAACAGATCATTTCTCATTTCAAAAACGGGCGGGTTGTATCGCTTTGCGGCGAAACATCGCTCGACGGACTCGCGGCACTTCTTAAAAATGCGAAGCTTCTTTTGTCGAATGATTCGGGGCCTATCCACCTGGCGGCAAGCCAGAAAACGAAAATCGTGGGTGTCTTCGGTCCCACTTCGGCTAAGGAGACGGGGCCCATTTCGGAAGCGCCGGTACGGATTCTTCGAAAGGACGTGGGTTGCCAGATCCCATGTTATTTTCGCTCGTGCCATCCCAGGGTTTGCATGGAATGGCTTAAACCTGAAGAAGTGTTTGCTCAAACGGCGGAGATTCTTTCGTGAAGAAAGTTTTGATCGTCACGCTTTCCAATATCGGGGATGCGGTTTTGACGCTTCCCGTCTTTCAGTCGGTGAGGCGCGCGTTTCCGGGTGCACAGATCCACGCGGTGGCCGGGGAAAACTCGAAAATCGTTTTTGAGGGCGACCCGAGAATCCAAAAACTCATGGTTTATAATCGCCGCATTTCCTGGAAGGAAAAACTTGATTTTTTGTTTGCGGTTAGAAGAGAACGTTACGATCTTATCATCGACCTTCGCCATTCACTGCTGGGCTTCTTCGGCGGCGCCCGGCGCCGTAACGCCTATTTCTTTCGGCCGCGCGTCAAACACAAGGGGTTAGGGCATCTGGCGGCCTTGAAAAGTTTAAAAATTCCGGTTTCAACGGAGGTCTCCTTTCTTGAGACCCCAAAAGGCGCATTTGATCCCGACGAGTCCCGACCGCTCGTGGCGGCGGCGCCCGGCTCCAAGAGCGGCATCAAAAAATGGCCGGCGGAGTACTTTGCAAAACTCTTGGATCGTTTGGCGCTTGAGAAAAATTGCCGGCTGGTGTTGGTGGGGGACTCGGGCGATTCGGGGGACTGTGAAAAAATAAAGTCCCTGATGAGCGCCGCCGTGTCGGATTTATCGGGCCAAACAAGTTTTCAGGAACTTTGTCATATTCTCAAATCTTCGGCGCTCGTGGTCACCAATGACAGCGCGCCGCTTCATATTGCGGACTCCTTCAAGACGCCGACGCTGGCGATGTTTGGCCCCACAGACCCTTTGAAGTACGGCCCGCGGGGTGAAAACAGCGTTGCGATGAACCGCAGGGTTTTTTGCTCTCCCTGTGAAAGGCCCCAGTGCGGCTTCCAGCATGAGTGCATGAGGGAGCTCGGCGTGGACGAGGTTTACGCGAAGGCGTGCCGGCTCTTAAGCGATGAATTCAGGCCCAGGAAACTGAATATCCTTGTGGTCCGGCTCGACCGGATCGGAGACCTCGTATTGTCACTGCCGGCCCTTGAGGCGATCCGTAATTATTTTCCGGAGGCCTTTATTTCCGTGATGACACGTCCCGTGACCGCCGGAATCGTCGAGGGGCATGCGGCCCTTGATGAGGTGATTCCTTACCATTATGAAAAGAAGGGGCGCCACCGACTTTTCGTGGGAAACATCCGGTTTTTAAGGGAGATCATCCGCCGCCGTTTTGATATCTGTTTCGTTCTTCACCCGAGCGTGCGGTCGCATTTGATCCCGTTCGCGGCGGGGATTCCCGTCCGGATCGGATTTGATTCTACGCTGTCTTTTCTTCTGACTAAAAAGGTGAAGGATTTGCGGCATTTGGGACTGAAGCACGAGTCCGAATACGCGCTCGACGTGGTCCGGGCGTTTGGGATTCCGGCCTTGGAAAAAAAGGCCTGCGGCGTCCCTTTTTCCGTCGAGCATGAAAGAAAAATGCAAGGTTTTGCGGGTCGAAAAATCATCGCGCTCCACCCGGGTTCAAGCTGTGCCTCCAAGAAATGGCCGATGGAGCGTTACACGGAACTTGTCAGAATCATTTTAAGGAAAACGCCGTTTAAAGTGGCCGTGATCGGAGGGGAAGATGAAAAGGCGCCCGGCGCGGTTTTAGAAAAGGAAAATACGGAAAGGGTCGCGGATCTCACGGGCCGGCTGGATATTAAGGAGCTCGCGGCGTTTCTTTCCAAGTGCGAAGCGCTTGTTTCCAACGATTCGGGGCCCGTACACATCGCGGCCGGTGCCGGCACCAAGACGCTGGTGGTTTTCGGGCGCAACAAAGCAGGCCTGAATCGCGAACGCTGGAAACCCTTAGGCGAAAACCATCGCACGCTTCAGAAGAATACCGGCTGTGTCGTGTGCCTGGCGGATGATTGCACGATCGACTTCGAATGTTTAAAGGCGCTGGGCGTCGAGGAGGTTTACGGAGCGCTCATGGAAATGCTGGGAGAAAAGGAATCCCTCGTAAAGGTCCGTTGAAAAAAAGAATTGTCCTTCTCATATTTCTTTCGCTTCTGGCGCAAGCCCCTCTTTTTTCCGCCGTGAATTTCGCGAAAAATAATTCCATCTCCGAATCGGGAGTGTCCCCTCCGATAGAAGCGCCTTCCGGAAAGCTGACTGTCGGCGAGAAACTGCTTTTTGACGTTTACTGGATGGGACTTCACGTCGGGATCGGGAGCCTCGAGGTAAAGGAGGCGGTCGGCCCAAACGGCCGTCCCGCCTACCACGTGGTCGCGATTGCGCGCACCAACGACACGCTCTCAAAGATTTACCCGATTTACGACGAAATTTATTCCAAAATTGATGCGGAGGAATTTTACTCGTACGAGTTTGGCAAAAACTTGAAGGAGGGCCGCTATCGCGCGGATGAAAGAGTGGTGTTTGACTCTAAAAACCGGAAAGGGTTTTATGAATCGTTTCTCAACCACACGAAGAAAGAATTTGCCATTTTACCGAAAACGCAGGATTTTTTAAGCGTATTCTACTGGTTCCGGGTCCAGTCGATTCAGGCCGGCCAAAGCGTGCATACGAGGATCAGCGACAAAGGGAAAGATTATGAGGTGGAGATCCGGGTTTTGCAGGCGCAAAAGAAAGAGCTGAGAGGCGGCAAAGTGATTTGGACGATCGAGGTGGAGCCGAGGACACAGTACAAGGAAGTGTTGTACCGGCGGGGCCGGGGCTGGGTGAATTTCACGATGGATGCCTCCAGGGTCCCCGTCCTCATACGCATCCGCACGCCGTTTGGGCCCGTGACGGGGGTTTTAAGAGCTTAATATTGCTTAAAATGATTTAGTAAGCCTTAAATTTGTAAGCTGAAAAAAGATTGAATTTGCCCCCGGCATCGTGTACGCTTTATCCATATTAAAAAATCGTGTCGTAGGAAAGTTTTTTCGTATTTCACAACTTCAAAGCATGAAAGTTTTAAATTAAAAAGGCGCAAGACAGTATGAACAAGGGGTTTTTCAAACCAGTTTCTTTAGCGCTTATTCAAACTTTTATTATCCAGCAGATCGCCTTCGCCGCTCCCGATATTCAACCCGTAAAACTCGATCTCTTCGGCAAAGAAAAGCCTGAGATCCATTTCACGCTCCCGCAGTCCGTAGCCGAGATAGAGGATTATTGGAGGGCTCCCGCTAGGAGATCTCTCGGCCCTTTGGGCCTCGAGATGACAGAAGAAAATACGTCATTTCGAGCGCAGCGAGAAATCTCCAACGTCAATAAGACTCTTTTTTTAATCCAAGACGCCCACACCAACGAATCAGGGCAGTTTAATCTCGCCAAAGCCCTTGATATCGTTCTGGAAAAAGAGGGAATCAAGCATGTATTTGTCGAAGCCGGTTTTGGCGACAGCTCGCTTCCATTCTTCAAAAAATACGGCACGCCTGAGATAAGGAAGACGGCCGCGGCCCCTTTCGTGAAACAGGGACTCATGCACGGCGATGAGTATCTTTATTTGTCGAGCGAGAAAGATTTCACGCTTTGGGGCGTGGAAGACTTCGATCTCTATAAGAAGTCAGTTGAAACCTACGCTGAGGTCGCCAAGAACCGCGAGAAATATCACGATTACCTTAAAAGAATCAAACAATCAATAGACACCTTAAGTCCCCAAATATTTAATCCGCTTCTTCTGTCCTTCAATCAAAAGTACGAATCCTATGAAAAGGGCGAGCTGTCACTCACGGAATATTTCAAGGTACTTTTTGAACAGGCGAAATATCAGAAAATATCCCTTAAAAGTTATCCAAACCTCAAACTCTTAAACACACTCTCCCACAAAGAATCCCGCATCGATTTTAAGAAGGCGACCGAAGAGCAGGCGAAGGCCATCGAATCCTTGGGCCCCGAGGACCAAAAAGAGCTTTTGGAGCTTGCGCAGGAGAAAGAATCTCCGTTCAAAATCTCGAATACCGAACACAAAGAAAAGAAAG
>Ga0155276_137_pt2 | contig 35381 bp, 31 predicted proteins | sample RifCSPhighO2_02_FD_106244 | JGI IMG/M metagenome (GOLD analysis project Ga0155276, IMG submission 106244) | Omnitrophica bacterium RIFCSPHIGHO2_02_FULL_51_18 | reverse complement strand
TCCTGACGCACGACAATCCCGACCCGGATTCGGTCTCCTCGGCGTTCACGCTCGCCTACCTCATCAAGAATAAGTTCAAAGTCCCGACCGCCGTGAAATACGGCGGCATCGTCGGCCGCGCGGAAAACCGGGCGATGATCAGGCTTCTCGGGCTCCGCATGAGTCCGCTCTCCGATTCGGATTTCAAGCCGGGCGTGGACTTTGCGCTCGTCGATATGCAGCCGAAAACCGGGAACAACTCGTTCCCGAAAAACCGCAAACCTTTGATCGTGATTGATCACCACTCTTTAAGAAAAACCACGAAAGCCGATTTTATCGACGTGCGCACGAACTACGGAGCGACCGCAACTATCTTAACGGAATATCTTTTGGAAAGCGGGCTCGAAATCCCCTCGAAGCTTGCCACGGCGCTTTCCTATGGGATCAGCTCGGAGACGCAGGACCTGGGACGCGAGGCGGGGGAAAAGGACATTCAGGCGTATCTGGCGCTTTTTCCGTTAAGCAATAAAAAAATGCTCGCGAACATCGCGCACCCGAAGCTTCCCCGCGATTACTTCATCGTGCTGAACCGCGCGCTGCATCATAGTTTCATCTACAAAAATGCGGTCGCGACAAGCTTGGGGGAAATTGAAAATCCTGATTTCGTAGCGGCGATTGCGGATTTTATGCTCCACCTCGAGCGCATCAGCTGGGCGATGTGCCTTGGGCGCACCCAAGACAAAATCATCGTTTCCATCCGGACCACGAGTTCAAAAGGCGAAGCCGGTCGTTTTTTAAGATTCCTCATCGGGAAAAAAGGCACGGCCGGCGGTCACGGCATGATTGCCGGCGGCCAGGTGACCTGTTGTTCGACGATGGAGCACGACAAGTGCACCGAGATAGAGGAGGAGCTTATCCAGAATTTTCTGAAAAAACTGGGCCACAGCGACGCCCAGGAAATGACGCCGCTTTTGACCTCCGACCCCATCCGCACTTAATTTTCCGGCCCTAAAAACACAACTAATAGTACACTATTTTCTTTATGTGCACAGCCGATTTGTATTATAATCGTCTCAACTAAGGAGATGGTACGTTAAAAGTTAGGTAGGTTGGTGATACTCCGGATGGATTAAAATAAACCCACCCGGAGTAGATAGGTTAAAAGGTTGAATCGTTTTCTTGGGGCATTGTGACCCCGTTAAGGAGATTAACTCAAACCTTCTAACCGAATCGCCACCATGGGGCATGATGACCCCGTATAGGAGAATGGTGTTCACCGACTCATAATTCTACTCCGAGTAAATAACAAAAACAAGCGGAGGTAAGAGTTATGAAAAGGTCCATCGGGGTAGATCTACACAAGTCGGCTTTCACGGTCTGTTATTACGAATCAGAAGAAAAGCATGAATTTAAAACGTATCAGGTGAATAGGATGAATCTGGGATATTTCAAGAACACTTTAAAGAAAACCGACGAGCTGGCGGTGGAATCCACCGGCAACACGGCCTTCTTTGTTCGGGAGATACAGAATAAAGTGAAGCGGGTTCGTATCGTCAATCCCTTTCAATTTAAAGTGATCTCAAATTCTGTCAAAAAAACCGACGAGAAGGATGCATTCACCATCGCCAAATTTCTTCACAAGGATATGATCCCTGAAGTACGCCAAAGAACTGAAGAAGACTCCCAGATCTCAAGCCTTATCGGAACCAGGGACAAATTCGTAAAGCTTAGATCCGCTTTAAAGAACAAGATCCACAATATCTTAAACGCCCAAGGCATCGTCACCAAACGCGAGATGTTTACCTCAGAGAAGAGCTTTCAAAGGATCTTGGCGCTTAAAATAAATTCTTCTTGCCAATTTGAAATCGGAATCATCGCCACTCAGATCAAGAGTCTGAATGAAGCGATTGACAAGATCGGCGAAGAACTCAAAAGTCGTAGCCAGCATCTGCCGGGCCACAAGAATCTTACGAGTATCAAAGGCATCGGAGATGCAGCCGCCACGATTTTTTTAAACACGATTGGCAATATCAATGATTTTAAGGATGAAAAGCACCTGGCAAGTTACTTCGGCATTGTGCCAAGAGTGTGGGTCTCAAACCAAACGGTTCGACACGGTCGAATCACAAAACTTGGCAACAAGATTGCCAGAACGGCCCTTGTTCAGTCAACGTTTGTAGCCATTCGGTACAGCCCTTACTTGCGTGCCTTCTATGACAAATTAAAAGCCAAGAAGGGTTCCGGCAAGGCTATCATTGCCACATCCCGGAAGATGCTTGGCATTATTTACAACACTCTTAAAAATAATTGGGTATTTGAGGACTTTACAAGATTCAAACTGGCGCCCTGCGCCGGTTGAATGTAACTCAGAGTAGAGTTAGCTAGACTTTTAACATAGGAGGGTTCATGGCAGAATTTTTTGAGAGCCAGAGTTTTGTTTCTCCCTCGCGCGTTAAGGAAGACGTAGCCGGCCGGCTGGGGGAAGTGAAGGCTGTGAAGGCTGTCGAGTTTTTGGTGAGGGGGGACGCGCTTGAAGGGGCCAAGGAATTCAGCGAAATTCTTCTCAATCTCAAAAAGCGCGGTGTCAGGGTCTCCCACGAATTTACAATCCGCCTCGATTTTCCAAGGTCCATCCCCAAAGACAAGGCGTTGTCGCTTGTGCAGGCTATGCCAAGTTCTAAAAACGGATCGCTCAAGGTGCGTATCTGGCAGGAAGACGCCCTGCAAGCGCCTGCAGAATCCAAGCCATGAAAATCACTTACGAACTTTCGCGGCCACCCTTAAAAACCGTCGAGATCCTGGGCATCGGTTGTTTCGAGGGCGATAAGGATTTCTTGAAAAGGTCCTCGTGTCTGGATGCGCACACCAAGGAAGCGCTCCAGAAAATTTTGTCGGCAAAGAAAATTTTATTTAAGTGCGGGGAAACGTTTTTTACACCGGCGCCGTTCATGAAAAGCGCGGGTGCGGTTTTTTTCATCGGGCTTGGGAAACGGGACAAATTTTGTCTGGAGCGAGTCCGCAAGGCCGCCGCCAAGTTTTTGGCGCAGGCCAAGACGTTTAAATACAAAAACGCGCGCTTGGATCTGGACAGCTTGATTGAAAAATTTTCCCTGGCGGAGATTGCGGGCGCGGCCGTGGAGGGTGCGCGGCTTTCAAATTACCGGTTTGACAAGTACAAGTCCAAGCCGGTTCCTGCGGCGGTGGTGGACGAGTTTTTGCTGGCCTCGGGCCGTGCCGAAAAAGCGCCTGCCGTTAAGGTGTCCATCGCGGAAAGCGAGACGCTGATGGAAGGCGTGGTGTTTGCCAGAAATCTTTCCAATGAGCCCGCCAATGTTATGACGCCCTCGCGCCTGGCGAATGCCGCGAAGGAAATGGCTGCGAAGAACAATCTGGGCTGCAAAGTGCTGGGCAGGAATGAAATTAAGAAGCTCGGGATGGGCGGCATTTTAGCTGTGTCCAGGGGCAGTGCCGAGGAGCCCAGGTTTATCATCCTAGAAAATAGGGTGAGGAAACCCAAGTTTTCGAACCCAATCGTGCTGGTGGGCAAGGGCATCACGTTTGACACGGGTGGTATTTCAATCAAGCCGTCGAACGACATGGACAAGATGAAATTTGATATGTGCGGCGCCGCGGCCGTGATCGGCGCGATGAAGGCCGTCGCAAATCTCAAGCTTCCGGTGAAAGTGGTGGGCCTGGCGCCGGTTTGCGAAAATATGCCGGGAGGCCGCGCCCAGCGCCCGGGGGACATCATCACCATTTCAAACGGGAAGACAGTCGAAGTTCTCAACACGGACGCGGAGGGACGTCTGATATTGGCGGACGCTTTAAGTTATGCCGCCAAATACAAGCCGAAAGCGCTGATCGACATCGCGACGCTGACCGGTTCGTGCGCGGCGACATTTGCGGACCTCGCGACCGGGCTTATGGGCACGGACCCGGAGCTTGTGGACCGGATCCGGAGAGCGGGTGAATACGCCGGCGAGCGCTGCTGGGAACTTCCGCTGTGGGACGAGTATTTTGATCTGATCAAGGCGGCCTACGCGGACATTCAGAATATCAGCAAAAAATATGCTGGTACGATTACGGCGGGCATGTTCCTTAAGGAATTTGCCGACCACACCAAAACCTGGGCCCACCTGGACATCGCGGGGACCGCCTGGAATGAAGGCGGCCCGAAGACACTTTCCCCGATCGGCGCCACGGGTGTCGGTGTCAGACTGTTTGTCCGGCTGATTAAAAGCTATTTATAGCGTACAGCGTAGAGTGTTCAGCGTGGAGAAAAGAAAATGATCCTAGGTTATTCTAAACGCTCCACGCTCTACGCTCCCCGCTAAACTTATGAAAGCGGTTTACTTCGAAAAACACGGCGGTCCGGAAGTCCTGAAATACGGCCCCTTCCAGGACCCGGCCATCGGTTTTAATGACGTCTTGGTCGCCGTCAAGGCCTGCGCTTTGAATCACCTCGACATTTGGGCCAGAAAAGGCCTGCCGGGAGTTACGATTCCGATGCCCCATATTCCCGGATCGGACATTTCAGGCGTGATCCTGGATGCCGGAAAAGGGGTCAAGCGTTTTAAGAAAGGCGACCGGGTGGTGGTTTCGCCCGGTCAGATCCCGCCCACTGCGCCGGAAGTTTTTGAATCCAGGGACAGCTATTCGCCGGAATTCCGCATCATCGGTTTACAGACGCAGGGCGGTTATGCCGAAAAAATCGCGGTGGATGAGCGCTGGGTGGTTCCGGTGTCTGGAAAATACTCGTTTGAAGAATGGGCCTCGGTCCCGTTGGCATCCCTCACGGCCTACCACATGCTTGTCACGCGCGCGAATCTTAAGCCCGGGGAAAGGGTGCTGGTGCACGCGGCGGGCTCCGGCATCGGGTCGGCGGCGATTCAAATCGCAAAATTCCTGGGCGCCACGGTTTATACGACGGTGGGCGATTATAAAAAAGTGGCGCGTGCAAAAAAACTGGGCGCCGATGAAGTGATTCTGTATAAGACAAAGAATTTTGCCGAAGAGATCAAGGAACTGACACACGGCCTCGGCGTAGACGTGGTGTTTGAGCACATCGGTCCCGAGACTTGGCAGAGGAATCTCTTGTCGCTGGCCCGCGGCGGCCGCATGGTGACTTGCGGCGCCACGTCCGGCCCCAAAGCGGAGGTCGATATCCGCGCTCTTTATTCGAGACAGCTCAGTCTCCTCGGCTCCTATATGGGAAGTTTTGCGGAGTTTCTGAAGGTGTTGGAGCTTGTCGAGTCGGGGCATTTGAGTCCCACGATTGACCAGGTATTCGGTCTCAAGGAAGCCCAGGAAGCGCACCGCCGCATGGAATCCCGCCAGAACTTCGGTAAAATCGTATTGAAAGTCTAAAATACTTGTTGGTATACTAAAGAATTTGACCTAAAGGTATTTTCATGAAAAGAAAAGACGTGCCTTCTCAACAAGGACTTTATAACCCCTCTTTCGAAAAGGACAGCTGCGGCGTTGGATTTGTCGTGGATGTCAAAGGCCGCAAGTCGCATCAGATTGTGCAGCAAGCGCTTACGGTTTTAAATAACCTGCGGCACCGCGGCGCCTGCGGTTGCGAGGCCAATACCGGCGACGGCGCCGGGATCCTTCTGCAGATTCCCCATCATTTCCTAAAAGACGCGGCGGCGCATGCGGGCATCAGGCTGCCGGAGGCCGGCGAATATGGCGTTGCGATGGTGTCGCTTCCCCAGGACGCCGAAGAAAGGGCAGAATGCACGAAGCTTTTTGAGTCTATTGTCAGGCAGGAAGGCCAGAGTTTCTTGGGTTGGCGCACCGTTCCCGTGAACAACACGCCGCTGGGTCCCACCGCGAAGGCTTCCGAGCCTTTCATGAAGCAGGCGTTCATCGGAAAGAATCCCAAGATCAAGGAGTTGATGAGGTTCGAGCGAAAGCTGTATGTGCTCCGCCGGCAGTTGGAAAACGCGATCCGGTATTCCGGCAAGCTGAAAGGCGGGCAGTACTTTTATGTGGCGAGCCTTTCCTGCAGGACGCTGGTTTACAAAGGGATGCTGATGTCGGAGCAGGTGGAGATGTTCTATCCGGATCTAAGGGATCCTTTGGTTGAATCCGCGCTGGCGCTGGTGCATTCCAGGTTCAGCACGAATACCTTCCCGAGCTGGGAAAGGGCGCACCCCTACCGCTATATCGCGCACAACGGGGAAATCAACACGCTTCGCGGCAATGTGAACTGGATGCATGCCCGACAGGCGATTTGCCGGTCAGGCCTTTTCGGCGATGACATCAAAAAAATTCTTCCCGTGATCTGCGACGATGGCTCGGACTCTGCGATGTTTGACAACTGCCTTGAGTTTTTGGTGCTCGGCGGCCGTTCGCTGCCGCATGCGGTCATGATGATGATTCCCGAACCCTGGTCGAATCACGAGAGCATGGGCGATGAGAAGAAAGCATTTTATGAATACCATAGCTGTCTCATGGAGCCTTGGGACGGCCCGGCGTCAATTGCATTTACCGACGGCACGAAAATAGGGGCGGTGCTTGACAGAAACGGTTTGAGGCCTTCGCGTTACTATGTCACCAAGGACGGTCTGGTGGTGATGGCGTCGGAGGTGGGCGTGCTGGCGATTGAGCCCGAGAGAATTTTACAGAAGGGCCGTCTGCAGCCCGGACGCATGTTTTTGATTGATACTGAAGAAGGCCGTATCGTCGATGACGAAGAGCTTAAAGAAAAAATTGCGGCCGAGCACCCTTATCGCCAATGGCTGGGCGAAAACTTGATTAAGCTTGAGGACCTGCCTGAGCCGCCGCATGTGCATGCGCTGGATCACGCGACGGTTTTATTGCGCCAGCAGGCGTTTGGGTACACCTTTGAAGATGTCCGGATGCTCATGGCCCCGATGGCAAAAGACGGCGTGGAGGCTGTCGGCTCGATGGGCACCGACACGCCCTTGGCTGTTTTGTCGAACAGGCCCCAGCTTCTTTACAATTATTTCAAGCAGCTCTTCGCGCAGGTGACCAATCCCCCGATTGACTGCATCCGTGAGGAAATCATCACCTCGACGGAAACCACGATCGGCACCGAAGGAAACCTCCTGGACCCTCAACCCGGGAGCTGCCGGCGCATCAAGCTGAAGAGCCCGATTCTGACGAACGAGGAGTTTGAGAAGCTTCGCCACGTCAAGGAGCCCGGATTTAAATCCATAACACTGCCCATCCTCTACCGTGCGGCCGGAGGGGGCAAGGCGCTTGAGGCGGCGTTGGAGAAAATTTACAAGAAGGCGAGCCGCGCGATCAAGGACGGCGTGAATCTGCTTATCATGTCCGATCGCGGCGTGAGTCATGACACAGCGGCGATACCGGCGCTTTTGGCGGTCTCGGGACTTCATCATCACCTGATCCGTGAAGGCACGCGCACCCAAGCCGGTTTGGTGCTCGAGTCCGGCGAGCCGCGCGAGGTCCATCACTTCGCGCTTTTGATCGGCTACGGCGCCGGCGCACTCAACCCCTATTTGGCTTTTGAGACCCTGGACGACATGATTCGTCAGGGGATTTTGACGAACATGGATCATAAGACGGCTATAAAAAATTACGCGAAGGCCGTTGCCAAAGGCGTCGTGAAGACAATGTCGAAGATGGGGATCTCAACGATCCAGAGCTATCGCGGCGCGCAGATTTTTGAAGCGGTGGGCTTGAATCACAGTGTCATCGACAAATATTTTACATGGACGGAATCGAGGATTGAGGGCGTCGGAATCCGTGAAATCGCCGAGGAAATCCTGAGGCGTCACCGTCACGCATTTCCTGAGCGGCAGGTGAACGGCGCCGTGCTGGACCCCGGCGGGCAGTATCAGTGGAGAAAGGACGGCGAGTACCATCTTTTCAATCCGGAGACGGTCCATAAGCTCCAGCTGGCCTGCCGCACCAATGACTACAAAGTTTTTAAAGAGTACTCGCAGGCCGTGGATGACCAGTCGAAGCATTACTGCACGATCCGCGGGCTTTTGGACCTTAAGTTTGCGCCTCAGGCGGTTCCGTTGGAAGAAGTGGAACCCGTGGAAGCGATTGTAAAGCGCTTCAAGACAGGCGCCATGTCCTACGGCTCTATCAGCAAGGAAGCGCATGAAAGCCTGGCCGTGGCGATGAACCGGATCGGCGGAAAGAGCAATACCGGCGAGGGCGGCGAAGATCCTCTCCGTTATGTTCCTTTGCCGAACGGCGACTCCAAAAACAGCGCGATTAAGCAGGTCGCTTCGGGCCGTTTTGGTGTCACGAGCCTTTATTTGGTCAAAGCAAGAGAGCTTCAAATCAAGATGGCCCAGGGCGCCAAGCCCGGCGAGGGCGGCCAGCTTCCCGGCGCCAAGGTTTATCCGTGGATCGCGAAAGTGCGTCTTTCCACGCCGGGCGTGGGGCTTATCTCTCCGCCTCCGCATCATGACATTTATTCGATCGAAGACCTGGCAGAGCTTATCCATGATCTTAAAAACGCCAACCCTCATGCCCGGATCAGCGTGAAGCTCGTTGCCGAAGTGGGGGTGGGCACGATTGCGGCGGGCGTCGCCAAAGCACATGCGGATGTCGTTCTGATCAGCGGCCATGACGGCGGAACCGGCGCGTCGCCGCTTTCCAGCATCAAGCATGCGGGAGCGCCGTGGGAACTGGGCCTTGCGGAGACTCACCAGACGCTTGTGTTGAATAATCTGAGAAGCCGTATCGCGGTCGAGACGGATGGACAGCTCAAGACAGGACGTGATGTCGTGATTGCCGCGCTCCTAGGCGCCGAGGAATTTGGATTTGCGACGTCCCCGCTCGTCGTGCTGGGCTGCATCATGATGCGCGTGTGCCATTTAAACACCTGCCCGGTGGGTGTCGCGACGCAGGACCCCGAGCTCCGCGGAAAATTTACCGGAGACCCGGAGCATGTCGTGAATTTCATGCATTGCATCGCTCAGGAAGTGCGCGAGATCATGGCGAAGCTCGGCTTCCGGTCCGTAAACGAGATGGTCGGCCGCACCGACCGGTTGGAGCCGAGAAAGGCGATTGACCACTGGAAGACCCAAGGCATCGACTTGTCAAAGATTCTCTATCAACCCGATGTTCCGCCGGACGTCGGGCGGTACTGCCAGATTCCGCAGGATCACGGGCTCGACAAAGCGCTGGACAACACGACGCTTTTGAAATTATGCGAGCCGGCGCTCCGTGAAGGAAAACCCGTGCGCGCGGCGCTTCCCATCCAAAATGTGAATCGCGTGGTCGGCACGATTCTAGGGAGCGAGCTCACGCGCCGCTACGGGGCCGAAGGTCTGCCGGAGGACACGATCCATCTTAAATTTACGGGATCCGCGGGCCAGAGCTTCGGCGCGTTTGTGCCCCGGGGCATCACACTGGAACTGGAGGGCGATGCGAATGACTACGTGGGCAAGGGATTGTCGGGAGGAAAGATCATTGTTTATCCCCCGGCAAAGGCCACGTTTAAACCCGAAGAGAACATTATTATAGGAAACGTTGCGTTTTACGGCGCCACGAGCGGCGAGGCTTATGTCCGCGGCATGGCCGGTGAGAGATTCTGCGTGCGAAATAGCGGCGCCCGTGCGGTGGTCGAATCGGTCGGGGACCATGGCTGCGAATACATGACGGGCGGGCGTGTCGTGGTGCTGGGGCCTACGGGCCGGAATTTCGCGGCCGGCATGTCGGGCGGCGTTGCGTATGTGTTGGACGCGGCCGGAACTTTTTCGGCGCGTTGCAATCGGCAGATGGTAGAGCTTGAACGGTTGGAAAACAAAGAGGAAATCGAAGAAGTGCGCGGAATGATTGAGTGTCACTTAAAATATACGAACAGCAGTCTCGCAAAAAATATTTTGAATCTCTGGAAAGAAATGGTCCCCCAATTTGTAAAAGTCATGCCGAAAGATTACAAGCGCGTGCTTCAGTCTCTCGAACGCGTGAAGGGTTTAGGTATGAGCGGCGAAGAAGCTATTATGGCGGCATTCCAGGAGAATGCCCGCGATCTATCCCGCGTGGGCGGAAACTAGTGTATTAAACAGATTGTCATCTCGAGGAGCGTAGCGACGAGAGATCTCATCACATAGATTATGAGATTTCTCACTTCGTTCGAAATGACAACAAACGGAACATAAATTATGGGCAAACCAACAGGGTTTAAAGAGATCGCACGTGAGCTTCCTAAAGATAAGCCATCGCTTGAGCGACTGAAAGACTGGGCAGAATTTCATCTGTACATGCCCGAAGACAAGCTCCGGGCTCAAGGATCCCGGTGCATGGATTGCGGCATTCCTTTCTGCCACACGGGCACGCTTTTGGCGGGCATGGCGCAAGGGTGTCCGGTCAACAATCTGATCCCCGAATGGAACGACCTGGTGTTTCGCGGGCTCTGGCACGAAGCGTTGGGGCGCCTTCATAAAACCAATAATTTTCCTGAATTCACCGGCCGGGTTTGTCCCGCGCCGTGCGAGGGTTCGTGCGTGCTCGGGATCAACGAACCGCCTGTCACGATCAAAAACATAGAATGCGCAATCATTGACAAGGGGTTCGAGGAGGGTTGGGTACCCGCCGAGCCGCCCGGGAAACGCACCGGCAAAAAAGTGGCGGTAGTGGGCTCCGGCCCGGCAGGCCTTGCGTGCGCGGCGCAGCTCAATAGGGCCGGGCACACGGTGACTTGTTTCGAACGGGCGGACCGTATCGGTGGGCTCCTGATGTATGGGATTCCCAACCCGAAACTGGATAAGAAGGTGGTCCAGCGGCGCGTGGACCTCTTGGCCAAGGAAGGCGTGAAATTTATCACAAACACCGAAGTGGGGAAAAACTATCCGGCCGGAAAGCTGCTCAAAGAATTTGATGCCGCCGTTCTTTGCGGCGGCGCCACAAAACCTCGTGATCTTCCGATAGAAGGCCGAAGCCTTAAGGGCATTCATTTTGCGATGGAATTTTTGCACGCGAACACAAAGAGCCTGCTGGACGGAAAGAAAAATGGAAGCTTCGTTTCCGCCGAAGGCAAGCACGTGATCATTATCGGCGGCGGCGACACCGGCACCGACTGTGCGGCGACCTCGATGCGTCATAAATGCAAGAGCCTGATTCAGCTTGAAATTATGGACAAACCGCCGCTCGAGCGCGCGCCCGACAATCCGTGGCCGCAATGGCCGAAAGTTTACAAACTGGATTATGGCCAGGAAGAGGCGGCTGAGGTTTTTGGCGCTGATCCGCGGCAGTACCTTGTGACGGCCAAGAAATTTGCCGGTGACTCGAACGGCCGCGTGAAAGAAATCCAGATCGTGAATGTGGAGTGGCGGAAGGACGATAAGGGACGGTTTGTTCCCAGGGAAGTTGCGGGTTCTGAAAAATCGTTTCGGGCGGATCTTGTGCTTTTGGCGATGGGGTTCCTGGGACCTGAGGAGACAGTCCTCAAGGGCCTGGGCGTCGAGCAGGATGAACGCTCAAACGTAAAAGCCGAATACGGAAAGTTTGCGACAAGTGTAAGGGGTGTTTTTGCCGCCGGTGACATGCGCCGTGGGCAGAGTCTTGTGGTTTGGGCCATTAATGAAGGGCGGGGTGCCGCTCGAGCGGTGGACGAATATCTGATGGGCGCCACGGATTTACCCTAGTTTATTGACAGCCAAATGGTTTCTTGTTAATCTAAACCACTAACGTAATAGTACATTGACCCGCCATGACTCTTGGCGGGTTCATTGAAGGAGATGAAATGGCAAATAAGGAGAATAAATACGCGGATAATGCGGCAGGAGCTTTCTTTGTCGACACGCAGTGCATTGACTGCGATCTGTGCCGGCAGACGGCGCCCAACAATTTTGACAGAAACCAAAGCGGCGGTTATTCATTCTTAAAGAAACAGCCCACGACGCCTGAAGAAGAAGCACTCTGCAAAGAAGCTAAAGAGGGGTGCCCCGTAGAGGCGATCGGCAGCGACGGCGCTTAATCAAATTTTGACAGGTTGTATTTAGAAGCCATGGTGTTAAAGCGCCGTGGCTTTTCCTGTGTTACTTATACGTTGGTCAGTAGGATAGTCTTATGGCAAATAACCTGAAAGAACTCATTATCATAGGTTCTGGACCTGCGGGATTTACGGCCGCGATTTATGCCTCGCGTGCGAATCTCAGGCCTCTTTTATTTGAAGGACTTGTCAAAGGCGGCCAACCGGGCGGACAGCTCATGTTGACGACGGACGTGGAAAACTATCCCGGCTTCCCCAAAGGCATCCCGGGCCCTGAGATGATGAAATTGTTTCGTGAGCAGGCCGCGCGTTTCGGGACTGAGCTTTTGGCGAAGGACGTGACGGGCGTCGATCTTTCCAAAAAGCCGTTTAAGGTCGCTTCCGACGGAAAGGACTATTTCGCAAAAACCGTGATTATTGCCACCGGAGCCTCGGCGAATTGGCTCGGCCTTCCGTCCGAGAAGGCTCTGCAGGGTTACGGCATTTCGGCCTGCGCGACCTGTGACGGTTTTTTCTTTAAGGGAAAAGAGGTGTTGGTGGTCGGCGGCGGTGATTCAGCCGTCGAAGAGGCGGCATTTTTGACGAAGTTTGCCGCGAAGGTCACGATTGTGCACAGGCGCGAGGCGCTTCGCGCGTCTAAAATCATGCAGGACCGCGCGAAGAGCAACCCAAAAATTGATTTTATCTGGGATTCGGCGATCGAAGACATCAAAGACCCGGCGCAAAAAAAAGTGACGGCCGCCGTTATAAAAAATTTAAAAACCGGCCAAAGGTCCGAGAAAAAATGCGACGGGATTTTTATGGCGCTCGGCCATACGCCGAACTCGGAGCTTTTTAAGGGACAGATTGATCTCGACGCGAAAGGCTACATTAAGGTTCATGACGGCACTCTTACAAATATCCCCGGCGTTTTTGCCTGCGGCGACGTGCAGGATTTCAAATACCGCCAGGCCGTCACGGCCGCGGGCACAGGGTGCATGGCGGCGCTGGACGCCGAGCGGTTCATTGAAAACGCTCATTAAGAAGCCGAAATTTTTCCCATTCCTTTTTAATAAAAAGAAGAACGCGTTCTCCAAGAATTTTCTTCCGAAGATAAGGACAAAAACCGTCCCCGGTCCGCAGTCCCAAAAGCTCACCGAATCGCTGAAGCGCTACGAGTGCCCTCAGATTACCCGTATCAATGAAAATTTCCCCGTTTTTTTGAAAAAAGCTTTCGGCCTGAATTTCATCGACGTGGATGGCAACCGTTATATCGACCTGACAAGCGCGTTTTCGGTTGCGAATATCGGCCATGGTTCGGCTGCGGTGCTCGACGTGATGCGGCGGCAGGCAAGAGAAATGATGCATGGCATGGGCGACGTGCACCCCAACGAAGTAAAGGCGCTTTTGGCGAAGCGTCTCTCCGAAATAACGCCGGGGAATCTCAACCAGACGATTTTTTCCTCCACCGGCGCCGAGGCGGTCGAGTCCGCACTCAAGACCGCCGTGATGGCCACAAAGAAAACAGGTGTCATTGCGTTTGAGGGCGCTTACCACGGCCTGACTTACGGCGCGCTTTCGGCGACCCACCGTGGGGATTTCAGAAAACCTTTTTTGAAACAGCTCGGCGCGTTTAGTTATCATGTGCCGTATCCCGACGCGCACGTGTTTGAGGAAAAAGCCTCACAGGTCGCTCTCAGGGCGATCCAATCGACCGTGAAAAAAGCGCGCCGTTCAAAACATCCGGTGGGGGCGGTGCTGATCGAACCGATCCAGGGGCGGGGCGGAATCGTTCCCGCACCCCCGGATTTTTTAAAGGCCTTAAGGGCATTTTGCGATGCGGAGAAAATTCTTTTGATCGCCGATGAAGTGTTCACGGGGTTTGGCCGCACGGGTTCGATGTTCGCGATCGATAAAAGCGGCGTGGTTCCGGATCTTTTGTGTATGGGGAAGGGCATGGGAAACGGGTTTCCGATCTCGGCCTGCATAGGCACCACCCGCGTGATGCACTCCTGGGGTGCATCTACGGGCGATGCGATCCATACGAGCACGTTTTTGGGCAATCCCTTGGGCTGCGCGGCGGCGCTGGCGGTCATCAAGGAAATCGAGGACAAAAAATTGGTTGAGCGTTCAAGGGACATGGGTGAATTTTTCCGGAAGGAACTGTGGCGGATCAAGGAAAAACATGCGCTGATCGGCGACATCCGCGGCTCTGGGTTGATGATAGGGCTTGAATTCTCCCAGGTGAGTTATGGTAAAAAGAAGAAAACGATAATCCCCGCGACGGATAAAGCCGGGGCTTTTATTGTTGAAGCACTGAAGCGCGGCTTGGTGCTCCTTCCCTCGGGGCCTTTCCATAACGTGATTTCGATTACGCCGCCGTTTGTGATTTCCGAAAAGGAAATCAGTTTTTGCGTCAATACGTTTGACAGGATCTTACAGAAGATGGGTGTGTAAACTAAAGGAGGTCGATTATGGAAAATAAGGATCTTGGCAAGTCGTCGACGGGCATGGAACCCAATGTGGCTGCGCTCTTGAGTTATCTCGTGGGCTTCATCACAGGCATCATTTTCTACGTGATAGAAAAGGAGAATAAGTTCGTGAAGTTCCACGCGATGCAGTCCATCCTTGTGTTCGGATTTTTATTCGCGCTTGGCGTCGTGCTGGCTTTTATTCCTGTGGTCGGTTGGCCGCTTTTGCCGGTGGTTTATCTCGTGCAACTGGTCCTTTGGATTGTCCTGATGGTCAAGGCTTACCAGGGGGAGTATTTCAAGCTGCCAGTCATCGGTGACATGGCCGAACCCAAATCCTAAGATTGTTGAATGCCGGAAATCGAAGCCAAGAAGCTTGACCGGGAAATCCTGTCATTCATAAGAAATTATTCCCGGAAACCAGCACCGGATTCCGCGTTCGATGCGCTGGCGATCAAGCTCTTTAAATTCCAGTTCCGGAAAAATTCGAATTACCGGAAATTCTGTCTCGTGCAGAAAAAGACCCTCAAGAATGTCAGGTGTTGGCGGGAGATTCCCGCCCTGCCGGCCGCGGGTTTCAAGGAGCTTGTGCTGACGACGTTTCCCGCCGAAAATGCGGTGCGGATTTTCAAGACGAGCGGCACGACGCAGAACGACACCGGCGCTCATTTTTTTGACACGCTTAAGCTTTATGAGGCCGCGATCATTCCGCCGTTTAGGCAGTATCTTTTGCCCGACATTAAAACGTCGCCGGGCTTTCAGCCGGACACCCGAAGCTTATTGTTTTGCTACCTCATCCATTCTCCGAAAGAAGCCCCGCATTCCTCGCTTTCCTGCATGGCCGGCATCGTGGATGAAGCGCTGGCCGGCAAAAAGGGAAGTTACTATGTAAAAAGCGGAGTGCCGGATTATGAAAGATTGGCGAAAGACCTCGGGGCTTGCTCCAAAAAAGCGTTTCTGCTTGCCACCTCCTTTTTGCTTAAAGGGTTTCTCGACTATTTGACCCGGCGGCGCCTATCTATAAAACTCAGCGCCGGCAGCCGAATCATGGAAACCGGCGGGCTCAAGGGCAGGACCGCAGAGATTCCAAAATCGAGACTTTACCATGAATGTGAAAAGGTTCTCGGGATAAGGGCCGATCACTGCGTCAGTGAATATGGCATGACGGAGCTTTCGAGCCAGTTTTATGACACCGCGCTATGGGATAAAGAGATGAACATTAAGCGAAAACCGTTCAAAATAGGCCCCGCGTGGACACGAACTCTCGTGATAAACCCCCAAACGGGAAAAAGGGTAAAAAAAGGTTCCGTCGGGATTTTAAGGCATTTCGATCTCGCGAACCGCGGCTCCGTGTTGGCGATTCAAACGGAAGACTTGGGAAGAGAAGCGGGGGAGGGCTTCGAAATACTGGGCCGCGCGCGCGGCTCCCAGCTTCGGGGATGTTCCTTGAATTATGAGGAGTTTTTGAATTCATGAGAATGTTTGTCACCCGTCGAATCCAAACACAGGGTCTGGCTGACCGGCCTGTGTTGTCTATTGTTCATGCTTTAGGAGATTTGTCCAAACGCTGGTCAAATCGGAATTATTCGTTTAGAAGGAAGGCCATTCGGCGTTTGGTGCTGCAATCGGGCTTTACGGAAGATATGTCTCATAAGCTTCTGGACTCACTTTTTAAGGAGCTTACAACCTTGAAACTCATCGGTTTACTAAAGGCGGAGTTTAAGGACCCACTCGTGTTGGACGGTTTTAGGCGCGACGCGAAGACGAGCACCTGGCACCGGGCTCAAGGCCCTCGGGTGATCACGCATATTTTTTCCGGCAATGTGCCGAACCCGTCGATCGTAAGTTTTGTTTTGGGTATGCTCGTCAAAAGTAAGAATGTGGGCAAGGTTTCCTCAAAAGATAAGGGCTTTCTGGATATTTATCTGGATTCTCTTAAAATGGTAGACTGCGGGCTTGCTTCCGGGAATTCTCTTTTAAAAGCAAATAACAAAAAAGCTCTGGAGCGGTCTATTCAGGCATCAGATTTAGTGGTGGTGTACGGAGATGACCGGACCCTTTCAGAAGTTCGGAAGATGATTCCGTCCAAGACACGGTTTATCGGGTACGGCCATCGCGTGAGTTTCGGGATTTGTTTAAAGGAAACTTTAACGAAAAGAAACCTGTCAAAGTTAGCGCGGAATGCCGCGACCGATATCTGGATGATGGACCAGCGGGGTTGTCTTTCGCCGGCGGTGATCTATCTGGAAACGGGAGGAGAGGTTTCGCCGCTTCTTTTTTCGCAGCACGTCACAAAACATCTGTCCCGATACGGGCGGTGGCTTACGCTTTACGATGACGCGGTGTCGGACTTTCCAAAAATTTGCGAAGGCAAGGTCATCCATTTTCAGGCGTTTAACGATATCGAGAAAGTGTATAAAAAGCTCAAACCCATCCGCCTATCTTTACAGTCCGTTGCGTTGGAAGGAAACTCCGTCCGCCGGCAAGGGGCCGCTCTCAGACTCGCTCAGCTTGGCATCAACCGTATCTGCCGCGCAGGCCAGATGCAAAACCCGCCCATCACGTGGCACCACGACGGCATGCCGAACCTGGCCTCGTGGGTCCGTTGGACTGATTTGGAGACTCGTTAAAAGGGGACAGCCATTTAATTTAAATGGCTGTCCCCTTTAATGTTGGTTTTGTGATAAAATCACCCCATGTTTCCTAAAACCACTCTAGCATTTCTTACGGTCTCGCTGGGGGTTCACGCGTTTTTTGCAGCGGCGTTGTACACTTCGCCGTTTATCGAGGAGACCGAAGAGCAGGAGCCGGTGCAAATTGAATATATTCAGTCAAAACCGGCGCCGGTCTCTGTGGTGGAAGCAAAAAAACCGCTAAAGCCGACGGCAGAAAAACCGGCCGAGAAAGCCGCCGAGGCAGTTTCCAAACCTAAGGAGGCGGCAGCCCAACGCCGCATCACGCCGCCTAAGGAGTTGCCCGCACAAAGAAAGCCGGGACGGAAACCTATTCACCAGCCTGTTCTTTCGCCGAAGCCTGCCGCGGCGGTTTGGCGGAGCGAAGATCTCTTGGCCGACCCGGAGAAGGGCAGGGTTTTCGCGAGTTATTTTGCAAAGATCAAAGAGAAAATACAAAACATCGTTCAGCGCAAGTATTCCTACCAAAATATAGGAGACGGCAGCGTGACGCTTCTTTTCGTTCTCGATTCGGACGGAAGCCTGGAAAGGGTTTCGGTGCTTGAGAAACAATCGACCGGCGACAGCCACGTCAAAGATTTTGCGATGCAATGCGTGCGGGACTCGGCGCCTTTCGGCCGTTTCCCCAAAGATCTCAACCTCGGTAAAATCTCGTTTAACCTCACCATTCTGTTCGAAGAAATATAATTTCGTGCCGAAAAGGATCTGGCTTGCCGTAGTTCTCGCACTTGCGGTCAGAATCGCCTGCCTTTATTTTTCCAGGACAGCGCCCTTTTATGAGCCGGTGATCCTGGACCCGAAGTACTATCAGGACTGGGCGCTCCGGATACTTGCGGGCGACTGGAAGGGCGAAGGGGTGTTTTACGGTCTTCCGCTCTACCCGTTTTTCCTGGCACTTTGTTATAAGTTTTCGAACCACTCGCTTTTGGCGGTCAAGCTCACACAATCCTTGCTCGGAGTTCTGACCGTTTTTCTTGTTTATAAAATCGGCGGGAAGATCCATTCGAAAACCGCCGGGCATCTGGCGGCGTGGCTCGCCGCCGTTTACGGGCCTTTGTTTTTTCATGAGCAGATTTTGACTCCCGAATCTTTGGGCGTCCCTCTCTATGCGCTTTCGTTTTATCAGAGCTGCCGTTTTTTAGAGGCCCCCACGGTCAAAAAAGGGGCGGCGTTGGGCGTGTGCTGCGCGTTGGCCGCGCTCACCAAAGCGGGGATCATCCCGTTCGTGTTTTTATTGCCGCTTCTTTTTTTCCGCGATAAAAAAAGTGGAAAATTTCCGGCCAAAGCATTGGCCGCTTATTTCCTGGCGTTTTTTCTTACGCTTTCACCGGTACCGGTTCACAACTGGGTTTATGGCCATGATTTTGTGCCGCTAACCTCCCACGGCGGGTTTAATTTTTATATCGGGAACAACCCGAAAGCGGAAGGAGTGTTTGCGGCGCCGGAAGGAACCGGCGGCAACGTCGACGCGCAGATAGAGGATTCGAAGGCCGTCGCCGAACGCGAGACAGGACGCAGTCTTAAGCCTTCCGAGGTGTCCGCTTATTGGTCGGACAAGGCGTGGCGGTATATTCGTGAGAACCCCTTGGATTTTATCCGCCTTTCATGGATGAAGATCGTTTTATTTTTTGATGCGCGCGAGATTTCTGATGTGGAGGACTACAGCTTCGCCCGCAATTTTAATCCGATGCTGCGTTTTCCGTGGCCTGACTTCTCCCTCGTGGGCCCCTTGTTTATTCTGGGGATTTTCGCTGCGTTCAAAAAAATAAGGCACCGATGGGCGGTGTCCCTGTGGGTCGTGTGCTATATCGCGGCGATTGTTTTCTTCTTTGTGAACGCGCGGTACCGGTTGCCGGCTTTAAGCGTTTTCTTGCCGGTGGCGGCGGCGGGTGTCCTGGAGATTTATGAGGCCGCCGCGCAAAAAGCGTGGACTCGATTGGCTTTGTGTGCCGGGGTCTTGGGTCTGGGGATTTGGCTGACCCAGGCGCGGTTGGTGGAAAACACTTGGCTCAAAGACTACATCAACGCCGGGGACGCGTTTCAGGAAAGGAAAAAGTATGACAAGGCCATGACGCTTTATCAGAAAGCGTTTGAAATCGACCCGGAAGCTCCGAAGGCGAACCTCGCGATGGGAGTGCTTTTGACGCGGTTAGAGCGGCATGAGGAGGCAAAGGGGTATTACGAAAAATGCCTTCAAACAGACCCGGCGAATTCCCAGGCGCTTAACAATCTCGGTATGTGGTATGAGCGCGGCGGGGATTTCGGGCGCGCCGAGGAATTATTTTTGAAGGCCATTGAAGTCAAACCCAACTCCTCGCAGGCGTACAATAACCTCGGCATGGTGTACGGCAAGATGGGCGAGCCCGAGAAGGCGCTTCAGGCTTTTAAAAATTCCCTCAAGTTTAACCCTTCAAGCCCGCGGGCCAACACGAATATAGGTCTTATTTATTACCGTTTGGGCGCCAAAGAGGAGGCGCGGCGGTACTGGGAGAGGGCGCTTGAGCTTGACCCCGCTTTTGGGGAGGCTAAAAAGGCGCTTGGGCTTCTCGGGGCTGGCTCTTAAAACGTATTTTGACAGGCATAAATTCAGCGGCTATAATAACAGGCTTTCGCAGCTAGTTAGCAACCTTTCAAGGAGGTTTTGTCATGGCCATCAGGGTGGGAATCAACGGTTTTGGCCGCATCGGCCGCAACGTTTTTCGCGCGGGTTTCAACCACAAAGACATCGAGTTTGTGGCGGTGAATGATCTGCCGGTGCCGATGGAATCGCACGCGTATCTTTTGAAGTATGACTCGATTCTGGGCACGTTTGCCGGTGAGGTCAAAGTCGAGCAGGACGGACTTCGCGTCAACGGCAGGCTTCTCAAGGTATTGAGTTACAAGGACCCCGCGCAGATTCCCTGGGGCGACATGGGCGTCGACATTGTCGTCGAATCCACCGGTGTTTTTACGGACAGGGAGAAGGCGGAAGTCCACCTCACGAAGGGCGGCACGAGAAAGATCATCATTTCCGCGCCGGCCAAGGGGGAGGATATCACGATTGTGCTGGGCGTGAACCAGGAGAAATATGATCCGGTGAAGCACCATATTATTTCCAATGCGTCCTGCACGACCAATTGTCTGGCGCCGATCGCGAAAGCGCTCGTGGACCGTTTCGGGATCGTCCGGGGTTTCATGACTACGATCCATTCCTACACTAATGACCAAAAGCTGCTGGACCTGGCGCACAGGGACTTAAGGCGCGCCCGCGCGGCCGCGCTTTCCATGATCCCGACGTCGACAGGCGCCGCGAAAGCAATCGGGCTTGTGGTCCCTGAGCTTAAAGGCAAGATGGACGGCGTGGCGATCCGCGTCCCAACCCCGAATGTTTCGGTTGTGGACTTGACTTGTGAACTCGCCAAAGACGCGACCAAAGAAGAAATCAATGCCGTATTCAAGGAATATGCCCAAGGCAAGATGAAGGGGATCCTCGAGTATTGCACAGTGCCGCTTGTTTCCAAAGACTTTCAGAATAACCCCAGCTCTTCTATCGTGGATGCCGAGCTGACCAACGTGGTTGATAAGCGTCTGGCCAAAGTGTTCGGCTGGTACGACAACGAATGGGGTTACTCGAACCGCGTGGTGGACCTCTGCGCGTTTGTCGGCAAGACGCTTCCGGTGCTGGCGCATCGCTAGTTTATGATGTCATTTCGAGCGAAGTCCCGTTAGAAATCGCATTTCTAACGGGACGAAGCGAGAAATCTCATCCAGTCGTGTGATGAGATCTCTCGTCCTCCTTCGCTAAAGCTTCGGAGGACTCGAGATGACACAGTGGATTGGATCGCTTTGCTCAGTTTGTTCGCAACGAAGGTGTAGACTATGAAAAAGACAATTCGAGACTTCGATCTTCAAGGCAAAAAGGTGCTTATCCGCGTGGACTTTAACGTCCCGTTGGATAAGGATCTGAACGTCACGGATGATAACCGCATCCGCGCCAGCCTCCCGACGATCCGGTACGCGTTGGACCACGGCGCCCAAGTGGTCCTGATGAGTCACCTGGGCCGTCCGGAAGGAAAGCCGGTGTCGTCAATGAGCTTAAGTCCCGCCGCCAACCGTCTTTCCGAACTTTTAGGCAAGCCCGTGATCCAATGTTCCGATTGTGTGGGACCCAGGGTCAAAGAGGAGCTCTCGAGGCTCAACGGAAAAACGCAGGTGGCGCTTTTGGAAAACCTCAGGTTTTCGCCAGCCGAGGAGAAAAATGACGCCTCGTTTGCGAAACAGCTTGCCGAAAACGGGGACATTTACATCAATGACGCGTTTGGTTCAAGCCACCGCGCGCATGCCTCCATTGAAGCGATCACAAAATACCTGCCGGCCGGTGCGGGGTTTTTGCTGGAAAAAGAGATTCAGTATCTGGGCGACGCGATGCAGAACCCGAAGAAGCCGTTTGTGGCGGTCCTGGGGGGATCCAAAGTCTCGGATAAAATAGGTGTCGTCGAAAATCTGATTTCAAAAGTCGATAAGATCTTGATCGGCGGCGCCATGGCCTACACGTTTTTGAAAGTGCAGGGCATCGGCATCGGTGCCTCCAAGTATGAGAAGGACAGGCTGGATCTGGCGAAAACCGTTCTGGACAGGGCCAAGGAAAAAAAAGTGGAGATCCTTCTGCCGGTGGACCATGTCTGCGTTCAAAGGGCGGATGAGCGTGCGCCGATAAAAATTGAAGGGCCTGCGATTCCCGAGGGCTGGCTCGGCGTCGATATCGGCCCGAAGACAATCGCTTTATTCTCAAAAACGCTTGAGACCGCCAAGACGGTGGTGTGGAACGGACCGATGGGCATTTTTGAGATGAACCCGTTTTCAAAAGGCTCGCACGAGATCGCGCTTACGCTCTCCAGGCTTCAGGGCGCCGCGACCGTCATCGGCGGCGGCGACACGGCTGCGTGCGTGATCGGATTTGGGCTGGACAACCGGATGACGCATATCTCCACCGGCGGCGGTGCTTCTCTGGAGTATCTCGAGGGAAAGCCCTTGCCCGGCGTCGCGGCGCTTCAGGACAAATAAATTTTTATGACCCGAAAACCCATCATCGCCGGCAACTGGAAGCTCAATAAAACGATCCAAGAAGCGATAGAGCTCGTGACGCTCCTAAAGCGGCAGGTGGGGGATATTCAAAATGTCGAGATTGTGGTTTGCCCTCCTTACACGGCGCTTAGCAGTGTTTCCGAGATTCTTGTCGATTCGGACATTAAGCTGGGTGCCCAGGATGTGTACTGGGAGGAAAAGGGCGCATTTACGGGCGAAGTCTCACCCTCTTTGATTAAGGACGCGGGCGCTCAGGTCGTGATTATCGGCCACTCCGAGCGAAGACAGTTTTTCCACGAAACCGATGAAGGCGTGAATAAGAAGACGAAAGCCGTTTTGAAGGCGGGTCTCGCGCCGATTGTTTGCGTGGGGGAGACGCTGGCCGAAAGAGAAGCGGATAAAACCATCCGGGTCATTCAGGATCAGCTTAGAGGCGCTTTTGCCCATTTTAGCAACGGGGAAATGAAGGAAGTCGCGATTGCTTACGAGCCCGTTTGGGCAATTGGCACCGGAAAAGTGGCGACACCCCTGCAGGCCGGTGAAGTACATGATTTTATAAGAAAAGAATTGTCAAAATCCTTTGGGCATGAAGTTGCGGAGGGTTTAAGAATCTTGTATGGAGGGAGCGTCAAGCCGGATAACATTGCCCGTTTGATGCAGGAGCCTGACATAGACGGCGCGCTGGTCGGAGGCGCAAGCCTCGACGCGGCGGGCTTCAGTGAGATCGTAAAAAGCGCCTCGATCGTGACGGTTTAAGGGGGTTTATAAAATGTACGCGTTTTTGATTGTTGTTCATATTTTTGTGTGTATCGTTCTGATCCTCGTGATTTTGCTGCAGGCGGGACGGGGGGGTGGTCTGTCGGACATCGCCGGCGGCCAGCCCCAGAGCATCTTGGGGACGCAGACCAATGCGTTTATGACACGCGCGACGGAGGTGTGCGCGGTTCTTTTTATCCTCACGTCGCTGACGTTAGGCATTATGTCGACGCAGAAAGGCAAGTCGCTGATGGAGAAAAATCGAATGGTGGAGGTACTTACCGCGCCCGCGCCGGAAACTAAGCCTGCACAAACCCCAACAGCTCCCGTCTCTCCACCTGCCGTGCCGGCCGGCTGAAAGTCCACTTGAATTTTACCTCATCCATTGCCTGGATGGGGTTTGTTTTTATTGTTTGCTCGGGTTTTTTGTCCGCGGATCCTGCGGATCCCGAGCCCGGCGATATGTTTGTCACCTCGTCCATCGGAGAACCCGTGAATCTCATCCCGTTTTTCGCCTCCGACTCCGCCTCGTCTGAAATCTCGAGACTCATTTTCAACGGCCTTGTGAAATACGATAAAGATTTGAAGATCGTAGGGGACCTGGCCGAGAGCTTTGAGGTGAAGGACGGCGGGATGAAAATTATTTTTCACTTAAGAAAAAACGTCCACTGGCAGGACGGCGCGCCTTTTACGGCGGCAGATGTGGAATTCACGTTTCAGAAATTGAGGGACCCCAACACCCCCACGCCGTACGGCGGCGATTTCGAGAAGGTGGAATCGCTGAAAGTGCTCGATGACAGCACACTCGAGGTGAATTACAAAGAGCCTTTCTCGCCGGGGCTTGCCAGCTGGGGCATGGGGATTATTCCGAAACACCTTTTGGAAAAAGAGGATTTGATGAAGACGTCTTTTTCCAGACGGCCCGTCGGCACCGGCCCCTACCTATTAAAAAAATGGAAAACAGGCGAGCGCCTGGAGCTCCGGGCCAACAGGGATTATTTTGAAGGGCGGCCGTTCATTGAGCGCACCATTTACCGGATCATTCCCGACCAGGCGACGACGTTTCTCGAGCTCGAGACGGAGAATCTGGATTCGGCGGGGCTGACACCGCTCCAGTTCAAGCGTCAAACGGACACCTCTTTTTTCAAGGACCATTACACGAAGTACCGGACACCGAGCTTTGGTTACACCTATATAGGATACAATTCGGAACATCCGCTGTTCGGGGACAGGAAAGTCCGGAAAGCGATAGGCTTGGCGATCAATAAACAGGAAATCGCGGACGTGACTCTCTTGGGGCTCGGGCAGGTGGCGACCGGCCCGTTTTTACCGAGTTCATGGGCCTACAATTCCGATGTGAAGCCTTCCCCGTTTGACCCGGCGCTTGCCAGGCAATGGTTAAGCGAAGCCGGATGGACCGACGCTGACGGCGACGGTTTTCTCGATAAGGAAGGCCGCAAGTTTTCCTTTACGCTTCTCACCAACCTCGGAAATGAACAGCGCAAAATGGCCTGCGAGATTATCCAGCGGCGCCTCAGGGAAATAGGCATTGACGTGAAGATCCAGGTTATAGAATGGGGGACCTTTTTAAGGGAGTTTATTGATAAGAAAAAATACGAGGCCGTGCTCCTGGCATGGAATCTGTCCTATGACCCGGACATTTTTGATATTTTTCATTCTTCCAAGACGCGCCCCGGTGAATTTAATTTCGTTTCTTACAAAAATGAAGAAGTAGACGGGCTTCTCGCAGAAGGACGCCGCTTATTTAAGGAAGAAGCGCGCGCGCCCGTCTACCGCCGGATCCACCGGATCATAAGCGACGATGAGCCGTATACGTTTTTGACGGTGCCCGACTCGCTTCTCGTGCTCCACCGGCGCTTCCGCGGGCCGGAATTGGCGCCGAGCGGCATCGGTTACAATTTTATCAAGTGGTTTGTTCCGAAAGATGAGCAGAAATATAAAGTTCGACTGGAGGAATGAGCTGTCATTCTGAACGAGCGAAGTCCCGTTAGAAATCGTATTTCTAACGGGATGAAGCGAGTGAAGAATCTTGATGACAACCTAAAATAAAAATGCCCATTTATTTTTTAAAGAGAGTGCTTGGTCTAATTCCCTTATTTATCGGGATCACCTTTATCAGTTTTCTTGTGATTCATCTGGCTCCCGGTAGTCCCGTCGACGCCAAGGGCGAATTCAATCCCAAAATGACGCTCCAGGCCAGGGAGAAACTGAGAGAGCTTTATGGGCTGGATCGGCCGCTTCTCGAACAATACGGACAATGGACGAAGAAAATCATTCGTTTTGATTTCGGAAATTCCTTTGTGGACGGGGAGAAAGTCACCTCTAAGATCGGAAAGGCCGTGCCGGTCACGCTGTCTATAAGCGTTCTGACGCTTTTATGCGTGCTCGCGGCGGGGATCGGGCTGGGCGTGTTTGGCGCCGTTCATGAGGGGAGCCGGACGGATCGGTGGCTTACGTTTCTTGCGCTGGCGGGTTTTTCGGTCCCGACATTCTGGATTTCGCTCTTGTTGATGAACGCTTTCGGCGTGCAGCTGCGGCTTTTGCCTGTCTCGGGGCTTTACTCGGTCAATTTCGATGACCTGAACGCTTGGGAAAAGGCGGTGGATATTGCAAGGCATCTCGTGTTGCCCGTTGCGGTCGCGTCCATCACGGGAGTGGCCGGTATTTCACGTTACATGCGTAACAGCCTGCTTAATGAGCTCAAGCAGGATTATGTCCGGACCGCGCGGGCCAAGGGTTTGCCCGAGAAAAGAGTGCTTTATCACCATGCGCTCAAAAACGCGCTTTTGCCGATTGTCACAATCTTGGGCTTGTCGGTGCCTGGGCTTTTGGGGGGAAGCGTCATTTTTGAATCTATTTTCTCGATCCCCGGCATGGGGAGACTTTTTTTTAATTCCGTGTTCGCGCGGGACTATCCGGTGATTATGGGGATCCTGGTGCTGGGCGCGTTTTTGACGCTGTTGGGGAATTTACTGGCGGACCTCACGTATTCCGTCGTGGATCCGAGGATTCGTTTAAAATGAAGCGGGACTGTCTTCTGGCGGTCGGTTGGCTGGCGGCTCTTTCGGCCGCCGCGGTTTTAGCCCCGTTTTTATTGACGAACAAGTCCGGCGCCGTGGATTTCTCGCACCTGCTTGAGGCCCCCTCGCGTTTCCATTGGTTCGGCACGGATGCACTGGGGCGGGATTTATTCGCCAGGATTTTAGTTGCAACGAGTATCTCGCTTACGGTCGCATGGGTCGCAGTGATTCTTTCCGTTTTCTTGGGTGTTGTGATCGGCGCCGTGGCCGGCTATTTCGGGGGCGGATGGGACCGCTCACTCATGGCGTTTGTGAATATCATGCTTTGCTTCCCCGTTTTTTTCCTGATTCTTTCCGTCATTGCGGTGCTGGGCCCCAATATTTTCAACGTCATGGTGATTATCGGCGCGACAAGCTGGATGGGTACCGCGAGGCTCGTGCGTGCCGAGGTGCTGAGCCTGAAAGAAAGGGAATTTGTGCTGGCGGCCAGAGCGCTCGGGGCAAGCCATGCGCGGATTATTTTCAGGCACCTGGTGCCCAACGCGATGGGCCCCGTGATCGTAAACGCGGTGCTGGGCCTGGCGGCCGCGGTGCTTGTGGAGTCGGGCTTGAGTTTTTTGGGGATAGGCGTTCAGCCGCCGACCCCGAGCTGGGGAAACCTTCTATCGGACGGGAAGGGGGTGCTGGGCGTGGCCTGGTGGCTTACGTTTTTCCCGGGAGTCATGATTTTTCTCACGATTTTATCCGCGAATACGCTGGGGGAGGCGCTTCAGTCAAAAAATGATTCTTGAGATAAAAAATTTAACGGTTGAGTTTCTTAAATCCGGGGGGCGCCGCGAAGTATTCGCGGCGGTGAACTCGCTGGACTTGGGCGTTTCGGAGGGCTCTTTCACGGCGTTGGTGGGGGAATCGGGGTCCGGCAAGAGCGTGACCGCGCTGTCTATTTGCAGGCTCCTCAAGCCTTACCGGATGAGCGGCGTCATCCGCTTTGCCGCGGAGCAGGGAAAAATAACGGATCTTTTTTCTTGTTCCGAACGTGAGCTCTCGGGGATACGAGGCAGGAAGATCGGCTGCGTATTTCAGGACCCGGCCTCATCGCTGAATCCTTTGATGAAAATAGGCGGACAACTCGACGAAACTTATCGGGCTCATTTTTGTTCATCACCCAAAGAAACCAGGGAGCGGTCGCTGGCCGGCCTTGAGGCCGCAAAAATAAAGGACCCGGAGCGCGTTTATCGAAGCTACCCGCATGAGCTCTCCGGCGGCATGAAACAGCGCGCGATGATCGCGATGGCGTTGACACCCGGGCCCCGCTTTTTGATCGCAGACGAGCCGACGACGGCGCTGGACGGGGTGACTGAGTCCGAGATCCTACAGCTTTTGGTAAATCTTAAAAACGAGAAATCGCTCACGGTTCTTTTCATCACTCATAACCTGCCGCTTGCGGCGGCGCATGCTGACCGGATCCATGTGATGCAGAAGGGGCGTCTCGTGGAAACGATGAAGAAAGAGGCCGAGGGTTTCCTGCCCCGCGAGGTTTACTCAAAACGGCTTTTCAAGGCCGGATTTTACGGCGTAAACCCAAAAAGTTTCATAGAGGTTTGAAAAAATGATTTTAGAAGCCAGAAATCTTAAAAAACGTTTTAAAGGCATGCGGGCCAACGCCGTGGAGGATGTGTGTTTATCCATCGGGACCGGCGAAACCGTCGGGGTTGTCGGGGAATCGGGCTCGGGAAAATCAACGCTTGCGAAATTGATTTTGGGGCTTTTACCCGCGGATAGCGGAGAAATCTTTTTTAAAGGCGCCGATGTAAAAAGTTTCGGTGTGCGGGAGTGGAGGGAATTCAGAAAAAAAATCCAAGTGGTGTTTCAGCATCCCGCACTTTCCCTGAATCCGAGGATGACGGTCAGGGAGATCTTAAGGGAGCCTTTTTTGGTGCACCGGCCGGAAGGTATTTTCTCCGTCGATGAAAAACTCGAGGAATTATTAATCAGCGTTGAGCTCTCGGGGGAGTTCTTGGGAAGGTTGCCGCGCCAGATGAGCGGCGGCGAGTGCCAGCGGGTGGCGGTCGCGCGGGCGCTGAGTCTTGGGCCGGAGCTCATTATTTGTGATGAGCCTGTTTCGTCGCTGGACGTGATCGTGCAAATGCAGGTCTTGAACCTTTTTCTGAAGCTCCAGAAAGAGAAGAAAATCAGCTATCTATTTATCTCGCACGATTTGAGGGTGGTGCGCCACATGAGCGACCGTGTCGTCGTGATGAAAGACGGCCGCGTGGTCGAAAAACTCATTTTCAAATCCGCTTGCCAATAAAATCCGGCCATTCTATAATGATAGCCTTTCTCTCAATCTTCAGTTAAGTCAACCGGTTAAATGAAAAAACTTCTGACATTTGTAATGGCGGGCGGTAAGGGCGAGCGTCTTCATCCTTTAACAAAGGACAGGGCCAAGCCCGCCGTGCCTTTTGGCGGGATTTACCGTATCATCGATTTCACCCTGTCGAATTGCGTCAATTCCGGCATCCGCCGCATTCACATCCTCGTGCAGTACAAGTCACTTTCGCTGGCGCGGCATATCCGCATGGGCTGGAACGTGTTGGCCTCCGAAGTCGGCGAATACGTCGACGTGGTCCCGGCACAGCAAAGAATCGACGAGCATTGGTACCAGGGCACCGCCGATTCGATTTATCAAAATTTGTATTCGATTCAAATTGAAAATCCCGATCAAGTTTTGATTCTCGCCGGCGATCACATTTATAAAATGAATTACAAATTGATGCTGGACCGCCACCGTCAGTCCTCCGCGGACCTCACGATCGGCGTGGTCCCAGTCCCGAAGGAAGAAGGATCGAGCGTGGGCGTCATTGAGGTCGACGAGTCGAATAACGTGATAGGTTTCGAGGAAAAGCCAAAGGCCCCCAAGACGATTCCCGGCGATGCAGAGAGCATTTACGGCTCGATGGGTATTTATATTTTTGACCGCAAAGCGCTCGAGGAAGAACTGAAAGAGGACGCGCACAAGGACACCGCGCATGATTTCGGAAAAAACATCATTCCACAGATGATACAAAAGGGAAAAAGAAAGATTGTCGCGTTCCAGTTTGTGGATTTGAATAACAAAGAAGTGCTTTACTGGCGCGACGTGGGGACTTTGGACGCCTATTACGAGGCGAATATGGACCTCGTGCAGGTAAGCCCGCACTTCAATCTCTACGACCGCGAATGGCCGATCCGGACGTATCAGCTTCAGTATCCGCCTGCAAAGTTTGTGTTTGCGCAGGTTTTCGGGGGCCGCCGCGGCGAGGCGCTCGATTCCCTCGTGGCGGATGGGGGCATTGTCTCGGGGGGCATGGTTCAGGGCTCTATTTTGTCGCCGAATGTGCGCGTGAATAGCTATGCCGAGGTTGAAAATTCCCTTCTGCTGGAAGGCGTGGATGTCGGACGCTATGCGAAAATTAAGAACGCGATCATTGATAAGCACGTCAAAGTGATGCCCAATGCGCGTATCGGATATGAGCTTGAAAAAGACAGGAAAAAATTCACCGTGACGCCCAAAGGCATCGTGGTGGTCGAAAAAGGAGCTGTCGTTGAGGCCGATTAGCGCGCTGAAGATAGGGGATATTGAACTCAAGTCCCGCTTAATCGTCGGCACCGGCAAGTACGCAAGTTTTGCCCAAATGCGGCTCGCGCTTGAGGCGTCCGGCGCTCAAATGGTGACTGTCGCCGTGCGCCGCGTGAACCTTGACCGTACGAGAGAGTCGCTTTTAGACGCGATTGATCCCAAGAAATATATTTTATTGCCGAACACGGCCGGTTGCTACACCAAGGAAGAAGCGGTTCGTGCCGCGCGTTTGGGGTGGGCCGCAGGGCTTTCGAATCTCGTGAAGCTTGAAGTGATCGGCGATGAGAAAACGTTGATGCCCGACACGATGGCGCTTTTGGAGGCGACCCGGGAGCTTGTAAAGGAAGGGTTTATCGTGATGCCTTACACGACCGATGACCCGATCATGGCAAAAAAACTTGAGGAGGCGGGCGCGGCGTGCGTGATGCCCTTGGCGGCGCCGATCGGTTCGGGGCAGGGGATTTTAAACAGGCTCAATATCGAGCTTATTCTGGAAAAAGTGAAAGTGCCGGTGATTGTCGATGCGGGGGTTGGCACTGCGTCGGATGCGGCGATTGCGATGGAGCTTGGCGCGGACGGGGTTCTCATGAACACCGCGATCGCGGCGGCCAAGGACCCCGTCAAGATGGCCGAGGCCATGAAGCAGGCCGTGATCGCCGGCCGCCTGGCCTATGAGGCGGGGCGCATGGAAAAGAAAAAATATGCCAATGCCTCGAGCCCCGTCACAGGCCTCGTGGGCATGGGGATAGAGTAGCATAGGGTGTCATCCCCGCGCAGGCGGGGATCAAACCCAAACCGTCATTCTGAGGAGCCCGCCAAGTTTCATGGCTGGCGACGAAGAATCTCAAAAGCGAGATCCTTCGCTTCGCTCAGGATGACGGAGTTTAAAATAGCGGGGAAATGTTTGTTATGAAGAGTAACAATAGAAATTACAAAATCGCCGTCATTCCGGGCGACGGAACCGGCCCCGAGGTGATTCGCGAAGCACTGAAAGTCTTGGACACTGTTTCCAAGAAAAACGGTTTTAAGCTGGAGCTGACGCACTTTGACTTCGGCGGGGAGAGGTATCTCAAAACCGGAAAAGTTTTGACTGATAAAGAAGCAGCCGGCCTTAAAAAATTTGACGCGATTCTTCTGGGCGCCGTGGGCCATCCCGATGTGAAACCAGGGATCTTAGAGAAAGGACTTCTGCTAAAAATCCGTTTTGATCTCGAGCAGTACATCAATCTTCGCCCCGTGAAACTTTATCCGGGTGTTTGGACGCCGCTTCGCGATAAAGGCCCCGACGAGATCGATTTTGTCGTCGTGCGCGAAAATAACGAGGGACTTTACGTCGGCGAGGGCAAATTTATCAATAAAGGCAAGAAGAATGAAATTGCGATCCAGGTCTCCCGCAATACGAGAAAAGGCGTCGAGCGCTGCGTCCGCTATGCGTTTGAATTTACCCGCAAGCGCAATAAAAGGAAGAAACTGATGCTTTGCGCCAAGACGAACGTGCTGACGTATGCGCATGACCTCTGGTGGCGCGTGTTCAATGAAGTCGCCAAGGAATACCCGGACGTCCAGACCGATTACGCGCACGTGGACGCCACCTGCATGTGGATGGTGAAAAATCCCGAATGGTTTGACGTGATCGTGACCGACAACATGTTCGGCGACATCATCACGGATCTTGGGGCGATGATCCAGGGAGGCATGGGAATCGCGGCGGGCGGGAACCTGAATCCGGAGGGCGTTTCGATGTTTGAACCTATCGGCGGCTCCGCGCCAAAATACACGGGCAAGAACGTGATTAATCCTTTGGCGGCCATTTGCGCGGGAGGCATGATGCTCGACAGCCTCGGTGAATCGGAGAGCGCCGCGCAGGTTGAAAACGCCGTGATGACGATTACAAAAAATAAATTAAAATCTCTTTCGGCCGGCAAGATGGGTTATGGCACGGATGAGGTTGGGAATCTGGTGGTGGGCGCGCTGGCATGAGAAAGAAATCCAAGTACAACGTAGCGATCATGGGCGCCACGGGCGCCGTCGGCGAGGAGATGCTGAAGATCCTCGAGCAGAGGAATTTTCCCGTCAAAAGACTTGTACTCCTGGCGTCGGCAAGGTCCGTCGGCAAAATCTACCGGTTTCACGGCCAGGATATCCCCGTTCAGGAGCTGAAGGAAGATTCCTTTAGGGATATCGATATTGTGCTGGCGAGCGCCGGCGGCCTGATTTCCAAGAAATTTACGCCCATAGCCGTCAAAGAAGGTGCAGTCGTGATAGACAACACGAGCGCCTACCGCACGGATCCCGAGGTGCCGCTCGTGATTCCGGAAATCAACCCGAAGGACATCAAGAAACACCAGGGTATTATCGCCAATCCCAACTGCTCGACGATTATCATGCTGGTCCCGATTTATCCGATTCACAAGACCCACCGGATCAAGCGGATCATCGTGTCCACGTATCAGGCGGCGTCGGGGGCCGGCGCGAAGGCCATGAAGGAGCTCGAAGACCAGACGCGCGACGTGCTTGCCGGCCGGCCCGCCAAGAAGGAAATATTCCCGCACCAGATCGCCTTTAATCTTTTTTCCCACAACAGCGCCATTAAGGATGAGGGTTATAACGAGGAAGAGATCAAAATGGTCCAGGAGACCAAGAAGATTTTTCACAGTGAAAGGATCAAGGTGGTTCCGACGAGTGTCCGTGTCCCTATTTTTAGGGCCCATTCCGAGTCAATTACACTTGAGCTCGCGAAGGTTCCGGAGCTTCAGGAGATCCGTGAGGTTTTAGCGAACGCGCCCGGCGTCAAAATCGTCGATGACCGCGAGAAGAACAACTTTCCTATGCCTCTTGAGGCCAGCGGCCAGGATGATGTTCTGGTCGGCCGCATCCGGCTGGATATCTCAAATCCCAAAGGCCTGTGCTTGTTTGTCGCCGGCGATCAATTGAGGAAAGGCGCGGCTTTGAACGCCATCCAGATCGCGGAGATACTGATCGGACGCCGTGATGTTGTCATTGCGAACCCCGAGCAGAACAAGTAAGAACAATGTTCCTAGTTGTCATTTCGAGCGAAGCGAGAAATCTCATCAAGTCGTGTGATGGGATCTCTCGTCCCGCCATTCGGCGGGACTCGAGATGACACTTCGGTGGCGCACGGTCAAACTCATCATCGCCTTTGACGGCACCCGCTACGAAGGCTGGCAGAGCCAACGAACAGGCAAGACCCTCCAGGAAGTCTTTGAGAAGATCCTCGCTCAGTTCTTTAAGGTTCCCACGCCTATTATAGGAAGCTCCCGCACCGACAGCGGCGTGCATGCCTTGGGGTTTGCGGCCCATTTCAAGATAAAGTCCGGGCTGGGCGACCTCAAGATAAAAAAGGCGCTTAATTTCTACCTTCCCAGAGATATACTCGTTCATTCCGCCAAAACCGTCCACGCCGGTTTTCATGCGAGGTTTCAGGCCAAATCCAAGATTTACCGTTATGATATCTGGCAGAGTTCCACCAGGCCTCTCTTTGAGGCGCCGTATGTGTTATGGCATCCCTTTGCCTTAAACGCGCGCCGGATGAGCCGTGCGGCAGGGCACTTGAAAGGGAGATATGACTTCCGCTCCTTCTGCAACAATGAAGAACCTGAAAAAAACTATGTACGGACCCTTAAGAAAATCAGCGTCGTGAAGCGAAAGCAACTCATCCGTATCACGGTCCAGGCCGATGGTTTCCTGAAACAGATGGTCCGGATTATCGTTGGGACTCTGATCGAAGTGGGCCGCGGTAAGATGACGCCCAAGCGCGTCTCGGAAATTCTTCTTTCGAAAGACCGTAAGCTAGCCGGCCCTACCGCTAAACCGCACGGTTTGACGCTCGTAAAAGTGACATACTAAAACAAAAGTGAAACAAAAACAGACAAAACAAAGGGTCAAGTTGGACCCTTTTACTTTTATTTTAATTTAAGACTTTTATTTACGCCGATAGAAGCGCGAAAACGCCCGTCAAAAGAAACCACCCGCCTACCAATAGAGACGCAAGGAACCCGACATTCTTAAGGCGGTCGCTCGAAATGAAAGGCGACACCGCGAACAAAGGCAGAAGGTAAAAAGAACTGGAAACGAAAAAGGCCGTAAAAAATAACGCGCCAAACCATAGGTTCCCGATCTCAAGAAGCCGCGCCATTCCTACCAAAAAAGGCGGGCAAATGTTGAGCCCCAGCAGAAGTCCCAGCAGGAACGGCGCTCGGAGCTTCAGGGGTTTGGCGCCGCCCGCAAAAAAGCAGAAACGCTTGGGGAATTTCTGCGTGAGCGCGAAGAAAATCATGAAAGCGGATGTTGCTATCAGCGTCGCGCTTCGGAGGTTGGCGGAAAGGTGCGGCCGGATTTCCCCGCCGATCCATCCGGCGCACATTCCGAATAAAAAATAAGCCAGAAACCGGCCCAGGAAAAATTGAATGACCAGCGGCGCGTTTTCCTTGAGATTCGGACGCGCTCCCATCATGAGATACGGCACCAAAAACGGCGCGCAGGTTCCGAGACACAGGACTCCCGTGGAGGCGCCGAGCGAAAATCCTTCCGTTAATATTTGGACCAGCATCGCGCGTTATCCGTGAAAAAAAAGATTTATCCAGTGGGTCAGCCGCACGAGCGCGGCGGGCACAAAAAGAAGCGAGACGGAGCCGCCGACGAGCCATGCGGAGATGAGAAAGAAAACCCGCGGCAGGATGGATCCGGACAAATGCCCGCTCCCGAACGAGTAGTGAATGGCTCCTGTGGGGCATGCGTCGAAACAATCGCCGCAGCGGTTGCAGTACGAGGACACTTCGTGTTTTTCCACGCCTTCGGGGCTGATCGCGTAGACGGGGCAAACCTTCATGCATTGCTGGCAGAGCGTACAGGTATCGGCATTGATCGTGACTTTGAAGGGGTTGATACGGCCGACCAGCGCCTGCCAGGCGCCAAAGGGGCAAAGGAACGTGCAAAAGGCGCGTTTTTTTATGAAAAGCGGAATCAAGATAATAAAAAGGATACCCAAGATGGCGAAGCTTGAGAATTGCATCCGGCGGATAAGCGTATTGGGGTCGAGGAATCCTGTCGTGATTTTAAGCGGGCAAAGCCACAGACAATAAGAGGGTTCGGACCTTGCGAATGAGAAGAGAACGACCGCGATTAAAAGGGCGAGCGAAAAATCCCTTAAAGAGCGGGGCAAATGATAAAGCTTAAGGATCGGTTTTTTCACGAGTTTCGTGAATGTCGTGTCCAGCCCCCCGTAAAAACATGCCCACGAGCACCAGCCTTGCCCGATGGAAAGCGTGGCTAAAAGCCAGAAAAAAGCGCCGGCCGTAAGCGGTGACCACTTTAGAAAATTTCCGCTCGTGATTGCCAGATACTGGCCGTGCAGGTGATTTAAAAGGGTGGAGCTTATCGCGATATGGCAGTAGGGGACTTCCTGAACGTCTTTCGTGATCCATGCGCTGCCGGCGAGTCCGACGAGCGCGGATTTAAATTCGAGAATGAATGCCCAGGCGAGGATCATGAAGAAAACCGAGCGCCATCTTGAGACGCGTCCGGTGACGAAAACGCGGAAGCTTGCCAGACCTATAAAGCCGATCCACACAAACTTGGCCGCAAGAAGCTCCCCGGGTTTTGTGGTGAAAAAAAGAGGAAATGAAAGGACAAGCGCGATGAAACCCGATAGAATAATGGAAATCAAAAGAGGTAAATTGCCGACGTGCTTTGCGAGCTTCGTTTGAGCCCTGGGAGAGTTTTGGGAGTTCTTTTCTTCCTCTATGGGTTTGTCACGCTCTCCGCTCAACTTTTGCTTCTCCGGGAACTGGGCATCCTTTTCTACGGCAA
>Ga0155276_110_pt1 | contig 35920 bp, 30 predicted proteins | sample RifCSPhighO2_02_FD_106244 | JGI IMG/M metagenome (GOLD analysis project Ga0155276, IMG submission 106244) | Omnitrophica bacterium RIFCSPHIGHO2_02_FULL_51_18 | reverse complement strand
GGATGGCAAGCGAAGAAGAATCATGCCGGTGATCCGGTATCAGGATAAAGATTTTTTTCACATCAGCCTTGAAGCCGCCATGGATTTGCTGACGATAGACCGGCAGAAGGTTTTTGTGGATTCAGCCCATCACCTGAATTTGGGAAATAAGCTCCGGGTTCCCCTGGACGATCAAGGCTACCTGCTGATCAATTATGCGGGCATCTGGGAGCACACGTTTCGGCATTATTCGTATTATCAGATCCTGTATTCCCAGCGCCAGATTTATGATAACGAAAAGCCCCTGTTGGACCTTTCGAAGCTTAAGGGAAAGATCTGCATCGTCGGCCACACGGCAACGGCCACGTACGACGCCAACGCGACGCCGCTTGAGCCCATTTATCCGAATGTGGGCATTCATGCCAATGTTTTGAACAGTCTGTTGAACAGAGATTTTATCCGCCGCGCGGGGCGGTTTTCAAACGCTTTAGTTCTGCTTTTTTTGAGCGTGTGGGTCGTGTGGACCGCTTTTAACAGAAGACTTTTCGTTTCTTTTTTAGGGGTTATTTTGACCTTGATCCTATTTGTCGTGGCGGTTGTCTGCCTCTTCATCCAGTGGGGTCTCTGGGTGGACTTATTTTTGCCTGTGAGCGGGGCGATTGTCATCTATGCGTCCGCCACGTTTGGCCGCACGATCCAGGAAATGCACAAACGCGAGTCGATGGAGAAAGAGCTCAAGATCGCAAGCCAGATTCAGAGAAGTTTTCTGCCCGAAAAGGCGCCTGAAAGGAAGGGGATCCAGATCGCCGCTTATATGAAGCCTGCCAAGGAAGTCGGCGGCGACCTTTATACGTTTTTGGAATTGGAAGGCCAGAAAATAGGGATCATGGTCGGGGACGTTTCCGGAAAGGGCACGCCGGCCGCACTCTTCATGGCCAAAGTCGTTTCCGAATTTAAATTTTCAGCGCACCGGAAAACGGACCCGGCGGACGTGCTGCTGGATTTGAACGATTCGGTGGCTTCGGGCTCCACCGGCGGCCTTTTTGTGACGCTCACTTACGGGGTATTTGACATTAAAAACCAAGAGCTTCTCTTCTCGAATGGGGGCCATTTGCCGCTGGTGGTTGTGAACTCGCAGGGTAAATCCAAGCTTTTAAGCGCCGAAGGAGGAATGCCCATCGGTATTTTGCCGGGAGTCTGCTTCTTGAATTTCAAATGGCATTTGAACGAAGGCGACATTTTCGCCTTTTACTCGGACGGCGTCAGTGAGGCAAGAAACAAAAAAAAGGAGGAGTATACGGTTGAAAGGCTGCAGGCCGTTTTGTCCGAAGTCAGGGCGCGCTCCGCGGGTGAAATTTTGGAAGAAGCCATCGCGGATCTCAATAAATTTATGGGAAAAGCCGAACAGCATGATGACATTACGCTGATTGTGGCCAAAATAACTCTTGAAGCATAGCGCTTGCTTGATTTTTGGTATGTTTTTGTGGTATAAAAGGTTATGGCGGTAGTTAGTAGATATAATATTTTGTTTTCAATTTGTAATTTAATACCAGTTCGTGTATACTAACACCTAAAGGATGCAAGATTTATGACACGACCACCCTCTGAGCTTGACAATAAAAATCGTCTCACCAATTTTATGGAAGAGCTTGCCAGTGACATGCTGGACGGCCTCATAACTGAGCCGGAGTACCGGCATGCGCGTTTTTCCGACACGGCGAAAAAAGACATCAAAGCGCTCGCGCTAAACCGTCTTTGGCCGATGTACACGACGACGGAGAACGGCAAGGATTTCCTGAAAAAGGTCGTGGTCGAAGATAAGATCGAGCAGGACATTGTTCGGGAACTGAAAGCTGCCATTGCGATTGTGCGCTCTCATCCGCGCTGAATAATTTCCGCTTTTTGTGTTATGATGTGAGCAACAGAAGACGGGACAAAACTCCCTATGGCGGTCTTGGATCTTTTATGCTCACCTCCCGGAACCGGGAAGACAACTTACTGCATCGACTCTTTTAAGGATAAGATCTTGGAATCGAAGGGCGGCATTGACAGCCGCTCTTTTTTTATTCTCCCCAACCGTGAGCACGCGGAGCGGATCCGAAATCTTATCCTGAAGCAGGAGGTGCCGGGTCTCTTCAACGCGCATATCCTGACCCTCCATGATTTCATATTGCGGCTCTCGGCATCCTCGCGCTCCATGGCGCGTCCCACCGATGCCATCCGTAAAAGGGTCTTAAGAGACGTGCTGCAAGAGGAAGGCAGATCCTTCCCTTATTTTGAGAAAGTGAAAACCTTCCCCGGTTTTTACGAACTTTTGGTCGATACGATCAAGGAGTTTAAAGGCGCGCTGCTCAGTATCCGGGAGTTTGAAAAACGCGCCCAAACGCTTCTTAAGGACCCCGTATTTCGCGTGAAGTTCAGGGATTTTACGGTGCTGATGAAAGCCTACGAGACGGAGCTTGTGAAAATGTGTCTTGAGGAGCTTGAAGACCCTGTGGCCCAGCTTTTACAAACATCCCCCCGGGCGGATCTGGCGGATCTTGTTATTTTCGACGGTTTCTATCACTTCACGCGCGCGCAGCAGAAATTTATCGCTTACTTATGCGGACATTCCGGACGGGTCGTGGCCACCTTGACCTTGCCTCAAAACTACCGGTCGCGCCTTCATGTGTTTGATTATCCGGTCCAGACGCAGGAATTTTTGTTGAATCTGGGATTTCGGGAAACCCGCTCCTCAGACAGTCACAATCACCGCACGGGCAATGAATCCCTCAGGCATCTTCAGCAAAATTTATTTCTGGAAAAACCGTCGCTTCGAAACAACCCGAAGCGGAGCATTGAAGTCTTAGAGGCGAACAGCCTCCGCGGCGAGGTCGAAATGATCGCGCGCGAGATCAAAAGGCTTTACCGGGAATCGGTCACCCACTACAGCGATATCTGCATCATCTTAAGGAAGATCGGTTCTTACCGTCAGCTGGTGCGGTCGGTTTTTGCGGAATTCGGGATTCCGGTCGTTGTGCATGAGCGTGAAAAATTGATCGAGCACGGTCTGGCGATGGCGCTCTACCGTTTTATGAACCTGATCGGCGAGGACTGGAGCCGGGAGGACCTTTTTTACTTTCTGAAATCCAGCTATCTGAGGCGCGCCGTGCCGCCTCAGGAGGTGTCAGAGCTTGAAAGCGCTGCGTTTCGTGACAATATTTTGGGCGGAAGGAGCCGGTGGGAGGCTTTGCGGCATTCCGGTTTGAAACCCGAAGCGCAGACGCTGCTTCAAAAAATATTTGAATGGGAAAACGGCCTCTTAGGCGCCAAAACAATCCATGAATTCACGCGGCAGGCCACCGAACTTTTGAGCGAATTTGATCTGGAGTCACCGGCCGCCGTCGATGCGGATGCCGTCGATGCGGAAGTGGTGAGCACGATCACCGACATTCTTGAGAATGCCAAAAAGTTTTACCGCCGGGCAGAATCACGGCCCTTTTCTGCCGCGTTGTTTGTGAAGGAATTCAAGGACTCGCTGAAATCGGCCCTTTTTTCCATTAAGCCCGGAGGAAAAAACCGCGTACAGGTTTACGATGTTGTGATGGCGATCCCCAAGGAATACAAGACGGTATTCATCGCGGGACTTCTTGAAAAAGTGTTCCCGCAAAGCGTTGCCGAGGATCCTCTTTTTAAAGATGCCGAGCGTCGCGTGATCAACCAACGCGAAGCGCTGTTAGAGGAGAGGCGGCGGCGCGTGACGGGTGAACGATATTTTTTCTACATGGGAATCAGCCGTGCGAAAGAAAGGCTGTATTTGACCTACCCAAAGGTTGACACGGAGGGCAGGCCCGCGCTTCGTTCATTTTTTATCGAAGAAGTGAAAAAATGCTTCACCGCCGTTTCGGAGGTGCGCAAGGACGCATCGGACCTGGTGCCTGGGTGGCATGAATGGGAGACGGAACGTGAAGTGGTCCAGGGCCTGTCGGAGATCTTGTTCAGACCGCAGGACGCCGGCGCCGGCAAGCGCCTGTCTTTGCCGGCACCTGTTTTAAAAGCTATCGGCGTTTACGTTAAAACGGAAGCGTTGCAGGAAGTGCTGCACGCGGCATTTTCCCCGGCGCAGGCCTTGATACGGGACAGCCGTATCCGACAGATATTTGCGGACACCCAAGGGCCGTTTAGCGCGACGCGCCTTGAAACATTTGTGACTTGTGCCTTCAAGTATTTTTCGGAACGGATCCTCAAGCTGGGCCAGCCGCCTGAAGGGCGGGAGTTTCTTGAGATGGGGAACCTGCTTCATAAAGTGCTCGAGGAATTTTACAATGAGTTGTCCGAGGCCGACCGGAAAAGCGGCCGGATCTGGAACGAAGAAGGTTTGGCCTCGGAACGCCTTCAGAAGAAACTTTCGCAGGCCGTAGAGAAAAACCCTTTAAGTTTCCTGCCGCTGTATCGCCGGAGGATCTGTGAAACAAGGATGAAGCGGGCGCTTCGCTTGTTTGTCGAGCAAGAAAAACGGTCTTTGGCCGAACGCAGCCTCGTTCCCGCTTATTTTGAATACGCGTTCGATGATCTCCGGCTTGGGCAGGGCGTGGATCGGTTCGTGATCAAGGGCAAAATTGACCGCGTGGACGTGGACCCAAACTCCCGAAAAGCGCTGGTGGTGGATTACAAGCTTTCCAGGCGCCCTGTTTCAATCCGCAGAAAGGTTTCCCAAGGGCTTGAGCTGCAGATCCCGCTTTACATTCTCGCGGTGAAGCGCTTGCTGGGACTCGAGGTGATCGGCGGCGAACTCCGCTTCTTGAGCGTGGGCGGCAGTGACGGGCTTTACCTCGAATCGGAACGGGACACGCTTTCGCTTCCCGGCCGCAGAGCGCTTTGGTCCGGGGAGGCGTTTGAGGCCATGTTGTCCGGTACGGAGGATCTCGTCGGGCAGACCGTGAAGCGTCTGAGGAGCGCGGACATTTCCATCCGGTCCAAGTCCTGCGATTACTGCCCGTACAGCCCCGTATGCCGCTTTGAACGCTGGCAATTGGTTTATGAAAATGACGGAGAATAGCCGTTCCGTGGAAGCCTGTTATTCTGAAGAACAGAAAAACGCCATCCGGTTGTTTCACAAAGACCTCGTGGTGTTCGCGGGCGCCGGCTCCGGAAAGACCATGCTTTTGGTGGAGAGGTTCTTTCATGCGGTCACAAAGGAGCGCATAGCCCCCGAGAAAATTCTCGCCATCACATTCACCGAAAAGGCGGCGCATGAGATGAGAAGGCGTCTCGTTGCCCGGTGCCAGGAGCAAGGGCTGTCGAATCTGAGGCAGGAACTCGAAAATGCCCCGATCAGCACGATCCACAGTTTTTGCGCAAGAGTCCTAAGGGAAAATCCGATTGAAAGCGGCATTGACCCCTTTTTCCGGGTGTTGTCCGAAGGAGAAGCCGAAATCCTGATGGAAAAGATGATCGACCGGCTGTTCGATGAAGAAGCCGAAAATCCCGCCTGGCTTGAGATCTTGACGGACTATGGCGAGGAAAATATCCGCCAAGCGCTCAAAAATTTTTATGATCTTAGCCGCGCTTTTGCCGATGACCCAAAGATGTTTCAGTGCGCGAGCCACCCCGCCCAAAAGAAACATGCGTTTCAGGCGCTTGGCGCCTTTTTGAAAGAGCGTCTTCGGCGCCTGGATTCCCGGGGCGGCCTGTCGGCGCCTGAAGAGAAATTCAAAACCACGCTTCGGGAAATGCAGGCATGGGCCGCTGGGCGCATGCCGGAGGAGGGACTGCAGGTTGCACGGCTTTTGGCGGTCCGAAAAAAACTAGAAAAGCGCAGTGAGAAAATAAAAGGGGATGTCGAGAGACTTGAGACACTGCTTGATGCCTGGGTGCTTTTCGCGCTTGAAGACGTGCTGGCTCCGGTCAAACGCGAATTTTTAAGGGTTTTTGCGCGCTTCAAGAGAGCCTATGAATCCGAGAAAATGAAAAAAGCGGCCTATGATTTCGAGGACCTGGTGTATCTTACCTACAAACTTTTTTCGGGAAGCCCGCCGGAAAATCAAGCTGTGTTGTCGCGGGTTCGTAAGCTTTTTTCCTGCATCCTGGTGGACGAGTATCAAGACACAAGCCCGCTTCAGGCAGGGATCATCGACTTGCTCCGAAAAGGCAGCCGGTTGTTTATCGTGGGGGATGTCCAGCAATCCATTTATGGCTTTCGTCATGCGGACCCCTGGGTGCTGCAAAGGCTTGTCCAGGGTCCCGCAGGCCGTCAAGCCTATGAGAGGGTTTCGCTGAGCCGCAACCACCGTTCGCGAAAGGAGATCCTTGATTGGATCAACCATCTTTTCAGATATTCCTCCCAAAAATTTCCCTTCGCGGCGCTGGAGGCCGGCAAAGATTACGCGAGCGTCAAACCCCATGCACTGGAAGTGTTGTGCGTAGAGCGGGGCAAAGAAAAAATCGCGACGCTTGAACAGGCGCGTATTGCCGAAGCCAGGATGCTGTCACGCCACCTTCGTGAACTGGTGGGATCCGGCCAGCCTGTGGAGGAGCCGGACGGCCGCACCCGACCGATCAGCTACCGTGATTTTGCGGTTCTTTTTAGGAGCACTACCTCCGCGTATCTTTATGAAAAAGAGTTTTTGGATGCCGGCATCCCTTTCCAGGTGCTGAAAGGGAAAGGATTTTATGAAAAGCCGGAGATCGCGGATATTTTAAGCTGTTTGACGTTTATCGAAAGTCCCGAGGAAGACATTGCGCTTGCGTGCGTGCTTCGCTCGCCGCTCGTGGCAGTCAGCGACGACGCGCTTTTTTGGCTGGCCCGGGCCGCGCAGGCCAATCAGAAAGAAACGCCGCTCGGCGCGGCGCTTTCGGGGTTGGATCAGGTGAAAGAAATAGAGGCGCCGGATAGGCGCGTTTTGGAACGCTTTTGTGTATGGATCGAAAAGCTCAGAGCCATGAAGGACCGGGTAAAAGTTTCCGATCTTATCAGGCGGATCTTCATGGAAACGGGCCTGGAGGCGAAGCTTTTGGCTCAAGAGGCCGGGAAACAAAAACTTGCGAATGTGCTGAAACTGGTTGAAGTCGCCCGCGTGGCCGAGGAGAGGGAGAGGGTCGGCATCGGAGACTTTATCCGCGCGTTGAAGCGCCTTTCGGAGCAGGAAGTGTCTGAAACGCAGGCGCCCATCGAAGGCGGCTCCGGCAATGTTGTCACGTTTTCTACCGTGCATGCGGCGAAGGGCCTTGAGTTTCCCTGTGTGGTGGTCGCGGATATGGGCGCGCAACCGAAGAAGAATTCCCGCGGGCCGATTTTATCTTTAAAAGAAACGGGCCTGGGAATGAAGTGGTTGAACCCGCTGACTCGCCAGATGTCCCCTGATCTTGCTTACACGCAGATCGAAGCCGTCATGAATGAGAAGGAAAAAGAGGAAGGTGAGCGGGTGCTGTACGTGGCGATGACCCGTGCCAAAGAGCATTTGATTTTATCGGGATCCGCTCCGGCCGAACCCAAATCCGCCGGCGGATCCTGGATGGATAAGGTGGTGTCGGTTTTGGACAGCTCCCAGTGCCAGATCCTCAAACGGGTGATCACGGACATGCCCGAGCCATGGAAGGATCCGGCGCCTAAGTGCACGGTGGCTGGTGAGCTCGGGCTTCATCAGGGATTGTTTACTCCCGAATCGGTGCGTGTGGAAGCGGTCAAAGATTTTGTCGATTATGAGGAAAGGTTTAAAGCGATCCACAGAGATTATTTCCAGACGCAGGATATGACGGTGACGGATATTTTGACCGCTTCGCTCAGAGCCGCTGAACGCGGGCCGATCAGCCCTGAGGAAGATCTGGTTCCGGATCCGGACGAAGAGGAGCCAACAACGCCCAGGAATGAGTTTGGAACCTTATTTCACAAGCTTATGGAGATCCTGGCATCCGAGCGCCCGAAAAGTATACGCCCCAAGTTTTTTAATTCCCCGTTTCTGCAAGCACTCGGGGACGAGGATCGGGCGGAGATTAAAAAGGATGTGCTTGCGTTTTGGAAAGGGCCCTGGGGGCGGGTCGTGCGTGAAGCTAAAAAGTGTTACCCGGAGCTTCCGTTTATTTACAAAACCGGCCGCGGCGTCCTAAAAGGCCAGATGGATCTTGTGCTGCAGACCCGCGGGGGTGAGTGGCTGCTGTTGGATTATAAGACGAATCGCATGACGCGGGCTCAAAAAGGTCCGCTGGCGAAAAAATACGAAATTCAAATCTCGCTCTATGCGTGGGTGTTTAAGAAGCTTTACGGCGAAGCGCCTTCCAAAGGCGTGCTTTATTTTTCGTCGATCCGCGAAGCGGCGGAATTCTCTTATGGACTTAGGGATTTTTTAAAGCTTGAAAAAGACCTACTGAGTTACTTGCACGTAACTCAGTAAAGCTTGCCTTTCAGGAAATCCGCTAGCGCTTGATTTTTTTGCGAGAATCTGCAAGTATAGAGGCCATAAGGCGGTGAACCATGGCAAAATCAGTGTTGACACGGAAAAACGGCAACAATCGGAACGCGTCACAGTATGACGAGTCAAGAGAGATAGAGAAGCTCGCCTATCAGTATTTTGTGGAGCGGGGCTATCAGAACGGCAACGACCAGGAAGATTGGTACAGGGCCGAGTCGATTGTGAAAAGCCGCAGATCTTAAAGTACTCTTTCAGATTCCGTTTTTAGACTCAATAAAAATCAAGCGACCGTTGACACAGGCGGCAAGGCCGCCTTTTTTGTTTTTATGAACGCACACTTTCCCGACATCTGGCAAACTATTTTTCTGAGGCTGGGGGCCGCTGTCTTGATGGCGGCCGTTGGCGGTTTTGCGGCGATTAGTTTTAAAAAGATCAGCCATTTCGGGCTGTGCCTTCTGATTTCCCTTGCGGCCGGGGCGCTTTTGGCGGTGGCCTTGCTGGATCTGATTCCCGAAACAATCAGAAGCGCCGGCTGGATCGGCGGGATGTTAAGCATAGCCTCAGGCTATATTTTGTTTGCGCTTATCTCGCGTTTTATTTTTCACGTGTGCCCAGCCTGCTCGGCCACCCATACGGAACTGAATTTCAAGGCGGTCACGGCCACGATGGTGGCGGCGCTTTCAATCCATAGCTTCATGGACGGGCTTGCGATCTGCAGCGGGTATCTGGCGACGGCGGATATGGGGATTCTGATACTGCTGGCCGTGGCGTTTCATAAATTGCCGGAAGGTCTTGCGCTGACTCTGGTCGCGCGCGGATCGGGGCTCGGGCGACGGCGGGCGTTTTTGTTTTGCCTGGGCCTCGAGGGGGTGACGACGCTGGCCGGCGGTTTGTCCGGCTTTTTTGTATTGGTCCATGAAGCCAGCCGCTGGATTGGCTATGTGCTGGGCCACATTGCCGGAAGTTTCATATTTATTGTGCTGCACGCGCTTCTAAGCGAGGTTTTTAAGCATCATCCGCGCTCAACCGTGATGGCCGCGCTGGCCGGCGCTTTGTCGATGGCAGTTGCGGGGTTTATGGTTGGGGCGTTTTAGCCCTATAAACGAATTGCACATCGGGGAGGTACAATTTTCCACCCTTCAGGGCCCATAGTCCAAAGGTAAGACATCTCAATGGCATTGAGAAGGTCCGGGTTCGATTCCCGGTGGGTCCACACCTTCGCTCCGCTTCGCGGAGCTTCGGTGTGCGAGTACACCATAGCTTGCAACGCAAGCGACGGAGTGCGAGTACACCATAGCTTGCAACGCAAGCGACGGAGTGCAAACACCAGCGAAGGTGTGTCCCCCGAAGCTTTAGCGTAGGGGGACTACAATAGGGTATTTAGAGTGCTATGTATTACGTTTATGTTCTTCAAAGCAAAACAGACGGAAGTTTCTACACAGGTTTTACGACAGATTTACAAAAAAGAGTCAAAGAACATAACTCGGGTACGATGAAGTATACCAAAGGGAAGATCCCCTTTGACCTTGCGGAGACATCAGCTTCCGCGGTTAGAGTCTGACAAATAAATTAGCCCAAGTGGCGGAACTGGCATACGCGTCGGTCTCAAAAACCCTCGCCACAAAGCTTCGGCGAGTCCGTCCACAAGGCGTCGTCGAAGCTTTTCCGCCGAAGGACGGATTCGTCCTATGGCGAAGTGGACGAGTCCGCCAACGCCTTGTGGCGGAGATCCTTGATAGTTACAATATTGCCGGAGTGGCGGAATTGGCATACGCGTCGGTCTCAAAAACCGATCCTCGTAAGGGGTTGTGAGTTCGACTCTCATCTCCGGCACCACTTATTCCTCTCCTAAGGGCACATCAGAGAGGATAAAAGCCCTGATCCATGATCTGAATCGGGGCTTTTTTATGTCTTTGAAACGTCGCAAGATGCGCGATATTTAAATCGAGCGATTGGCCAATATTTCCATTTCCCTGTTTGTCTGACAAAGCCAGCCGAAGGTTGCGCTCATTTTCTCCGAAATACAGCCAATCATCTCGAAAGTGGCTCGTAGTAAATGCTTCCTAGTAAAGGCTATCTCGCCAGAATATCGCGAGAGCTGGAGATGGCGAGAAATTGGTTGGAAGCCATTTACTAGCGCATCCAGCTTTTGTGTGCCTTATTGTATCTCTAGTAAATGCCGCTTAGTTTGCGGCGGGGATTGGAAGGAGGAGCTTATCCCAAAGGTTTCTTTGGGTCTGCCAGTCGGTTTCACTGGTGACCTCTCTGAGCTTGTATTCGGGGATCTCGGAAAGGCGTTCATTCTCGCCAAGCAGGATGTCCTCTTGGATAGAAGGCGCGAGGAGCGTCATGGCCATGAGTTGGTGGATTCTGGCATGGCTCATGTTTAAGTGGCCTGTGAGTTGCTTCACGTCGTTTATCTTGCCTGTGTCGAGCAGTTCTTCGATCTGATGGGCAAGAGCCAAGTTCTGCCGGACCTTGGGCTCATTTTTGATCGCCTCTTTTTTTGACGCAGGAACATGCTTCAAATCTCTCACTTCTACCCTGAACTCGCGTCTTTCTCCTTCGCCTTGAAGAGCCAACCCCAAGATCGCGTCCTTGGCGCTGTAGTCGGCTTCCTTAAGCAAGGTTTTGACCACTGCGACCTTTTCTTCCAGCACAAGCCTCTTCCATGCTTTTTCTTTCAGCTTCGGCTCTTGGCTTAATTCTCGAAGAATCCCCAAGATAGTTTCCTCGGTTTTATCGGCACTGATGGATTTCGTGGGGCAGTCCTTCCGGCCTCTTTTGACGCTGTTGACGCAGACGTAGTATAAGTACTTGAACTTTTCTTTCTTGGAATACGTGTGGTACATGGCCACATTGCAGTCTTTGCAACGAATGAGACCGCTCAAAATACCCAAGCTCTTTGTGTTTTTTGAAACTCCCCGTTCTTTGCGGTTTAACGCCAGTATTTCATGGGCTTTTTGGAACACCTCTTCCGGGATGATCGCTTCATGAAGCCCCTGATAGATTTCTCCTCCATAAAAGACCTTTCCTATGTATGCGTAGTTTCTGATGATCATCTGAATATTTGTAGTGCTGAATTTTACTCCTCCAAATGTTCCAGTTTTTCGGATGTAGGATTTGGTTGCGAGACCTCTTTCGTTTAATCTCCGCGCCACGGCAAGAAGCGACTTCTCCTGGATATAGAGATCATAGATCATACGGATCGTTTCAGCCCCCTTGGGGTTTATCACAAGCTTTTTGTTTACCCTATCCAGGTCATACCCAAGAGGTGAGAGTCCTCCGACCCATTTGCCTTTCTTTCGGGCCGCTCCCATCTTATCCTTCGTTCTTTCGCTTATGATCTCGCGCTCGAATTGGGCAAAGGACAGTAGAATATTCAGCGTCAGACGACCCATTGAAGTCTGGGTGTTGAAGTGCTGGGTCACGGACACAAAGGTGACCTTGTTCTCTTCGAAGAACTGCAGGAGCTTTACGAAATCAATAAGCGATCTTGAAAGTCGATCCACCTTATAGACCACCACGCAATCAACCTTTTGGGTTTTAATGTCGTCCATGAGTTTTTGAAGTGCAGGACGGTCAATGTTAGCACCAGTGAAACCGCCATCATTGTACTGTTCCGATATAGCAGTCCATCCCTGGCTTTTTTGGCTTTGGATGTAGCTTTCAGCGGATTCTCTTTGGTTGTCGAGGGTAGTAAAATCCTGGTCTAATCCTTCGCTTGTGGACTTGCGCGTGTAGATCGCGCATCGGATTATTTTCTTTTCTTCAGCGTCAGTTTTCATAAGTTAAAAAACAAAAACCCATTCCAGTGGGCCCCTGTTATCTCTTTAGCGATTGCCGTGAGCGACTTATAAATCTTGCCGCTATATTCAAAGCCCTTGTCCAATGCCTTCACCTGAATTTTTGTGCCCTTATAGTCTTTTGTGATGATCGTGCCGGGAAGTGGAAGCCGCCGGTCTCTTTTGGGAAGGTAGCCAGATACAGCCACTTGGGGCTTAAGGGCCACATTGTTCACGGGATCGTAGGTATCCATGAGCGCGTTCAGCTTGGCTTTTGCTTTGGCTGGCAATTCCCCGTATTCCAGCTCCTGCATTCTATAGGCCAATCTGCGCCACATATAGGTACGGTTATTGGAGGCCTTTTTGATTTGGAAATACTCCGCATAAGCCGCCTTTAAACCCTTCAAAGGCGCTCCCTTTAAGGCCTCCATTTTTTGGGCCAATTCGCTGCCCATGCCAACCTCTCTTTCTTGGTCGTATAGGGCCATACGTTTTGGGAGATAGCAAGGGTCAAATATTTCTTGATAGGAGCGTTAAGGTATGGTATATTTACTTTGTAAATACAATGAATAAAATTCGATTTGCGTGGGATGAAAATAAGAACAGGATAAACAAGAGAAAACATGGCGTTTCTTTTGAAGAAGCCGAAACTGTTTTCTATGACGAACGAGCCATTGAATTCCACGATCCTGATCATTCACAGGATGAAGATAGATTCCTGATGCTGGGAGTGAGTTATCGCCTCAGGGTTCTTTTGGTGTGCCATTGTTTCAGAGCGGATGATTCTGAAATTAGAATTGTTTCGGCCCGCAAAGCCACGAAGAAAGAGGCCGAACGTTATGAGGAGAGATGAATATGAGAGCTGAATACGACCTGACAAAACTTAAAGGGCATCGCAATCCATACGCAAAGGCGCTCAAGAGACAGGTTACTATCCGCCTTGGGACGGACATTATCAATTATTTCAAGTCCATGGCGGATAAGATGGGCGTCCCCTATCAGAGCTTAATCAACCTTTATTTGAGGGATTGCGTTGAATCTCATCGCAAATTGACGTGGGCAGCATAAAAAAGCTGAAACCCACTCCAAGGTTAATTTAATGCGCATACATTTCAGCCCGGATGAATTCCCGTGGCCAAAAAATGGCGATAAGCTTGTGACCGCTACTTTCGGAGGGTCAATAGCTTTCTTGCATTTTAAAACTTTTAGCTCCTACGCTTCTGGGTATAAGCGGTCAGCTGATATTCTTATCGAACACATACGACAGCAAGAATCAGACCAGGATCTTCTTGTTTATCCGGTTATTTTTTTATACAGACATTATATTGAGCTAATGCTTAAAGCTATTATCACTATCGGCCAAAGGGTAGAGGGTTGTGATGTACAAATTCCACCCCACCACAAGTTAGAAAATTTATGGGACGATGCGAAAAAAATAATCAGAACTCATTTTCCCGAGGAAGACAACCCCGCATCAATCGTTGGCAACCAAATTCTTGAGTTTGCGAAGTTGGATAACAGCGGTGAGGAGTGTAGATACCCAGTGCTCAAATCAGGAGAGCCGTCTCTTGAGCAGTTGGACAAGATAGATTTAGAAAATTTTTCTCAGGTCATCGACCGAATCAGCGTTTATCTTGATACTACTTACAGCATGCTTCATGACTACTTGCAGGAAATGCTGTGAGTAGTTTTTTTGTCATGAGGATTAATGCTTATTAACCGTATGAGCGAAAAAAAAGTGAAGAACAGACGCGGCACTTGACCCAATCTAAGTTTGGCATTGCCCCTCAACTCGACTACAGTAAGTCGACACCCCTATATCCTTGGCATGAACAAGATCTTATACAATGCCTTGTCATAGAGGATCCATCCTACCCTGAGTCGGCGGTGTCCGGAATTTTGTACCCTCGAAACTATACCCATAAATGAATACAAAGCCAGAACTGGTATCAGAGCGTCACATCGAGTCGATCATTTCAGAATATCCGCATATTATTTTTCATGGAAGAGGGTACAAGTTGATCGGGCGGCAGGTAATGATCGGAAATTTAGTTGCGGACGTGCTTTTTACGAAAGGGAAGAGCCAGCTGATAGTCGTAGAGGTTAAAAAAGGAAATTTAGAAAGAGGCGTAGGAGAGCAAGTTTTGGGCTATAGGTTAGCGCTCAAGGCAATTGAACCGAATAAAAAAGTTAAATGTGTCGTCGTGGCCAATTATGCAAAGCCGGAATACAAAAAAGTTCTTGAAAAATGGCGTATAGAGGTAATTGAACTGAGCGATGAGTATTTAAAAGATCTGATTAAAAATCACGGCACAAAGAAAAGCGATAGTTTCGCACATTGTATTTATCATCAAGATAAAAAAATGCTTCTTGAATACGCGAGCACCGACATGAAGTTGAAATGTTGTCTCGCGTCCTGTGATTACAAACTGCCTTATACGCTCGATTTTTTCGATCTTTCGATTGCAGACGCGTCCATTGATTCCTATCTGAAACACTTGAAAATCAATCGAGAAGATTCCCGCATAATTCAGCGCTTGCCACTCTTGGCGGGTGCAGCTTCTTTGGCTTCATGCTTAAAATCGCATGATAGGGAACGCGAGAACACGGATAAATCCGGTAGAGAGGCTGAGTTGGACCGGGTCAAGCAAGATGTCAAAAGATATGATGATATCATAACCGTTCTTGAGCCATTCGCCACAAAAACTCACCTTTGTTCAGCGTATGAAGCGTTGACAGATCTCTACTATGAAAAAATCTATGATTTGGAGGGCATGTTTTATATAGCTGATTTTGACAAGAACTTGGTATTGCATTTTGTCAAAGCCGCCGAACATTTTAAGAAAGCCATTGATTTGGGAACCATGCATGAGGAGATTTACCTTCGTCTCGGGAGTTGGATCCGGAGGTTTTCGTCGAGATATGAGGACGAACAGGTGAAATATTGGAACGATTTTCTATTTCAAAAGTTCAATGCGCGTACCTCCGAATACGAACAGTATCCGGAAAATGAAACATCTCGCAACGCGTTCTACGATTTTTTTAAAAACATAACTTTTACTCCGCTGGGTCTTTTCAAGAAAGCATATGAAATAAATAACAACAGCATAGATGTCAATTACAAACTCGGGCTTGTGGAAACGGATCTGAACCGATTGATTTACCATTTGAACAGGGCGTTGGAGCTTGCGCTGAAGGAGTTTAAAAATTACAAAAAAATCCGGGGAGAATATTTCGACTATTTCAATCTTTACAGATGTTTGTACGCCTTATCGTCGGCGCATTTCGCGAGAAAGGAATTCGGTTCTTCATCGAAGTATTTTAAAAAACTTGTAAGTTTTTTTGACAAAAATGGTTGGGGAAGATTTATTATATCCGATGGATTTAAACAGGGAGAAGGTTGGAAGCACCTGAACGTTTTGGGCCTGCATACGCCTGGACCTCCGAGGAAGAACTTAATAGAAGAATTACTAGAAAAATTGAAACCGCCATTATGAACCAGCGCCTTTGCTCAATCGAGGTATTTGTCGATGCGTGCGTATTGCACTGCAATACGCCTGAGAGTGAATGTTTTCTGGAAATTTTGGATTGGCACAAACAGGAGCGTATTCGCTTGTGGGTTGCTTGCTCTGTAGAGGAGGAGATAGATCATCCGCACACTCCTCTATTGGTTAAAAAATTAGGATTATCAATCCCGTTTTACACTAGAGAGATGAGACTTAATACTCAGGAAATGAAAGTGCTCGAGCGGATTAAAGAGATCTTGGCAGGCAACGGGTGTCCAGTAAAAGTCGAAAGAGATGCCCGGCACATTTTTGAAGCGCGAAAGTATTCCGCGCCTTTTATCACATTAGACAAAGGCATTTTGAAAAAAGCCATTGAGCTGAAAACTGTTTGTCACGTTCATATTTTTAATCCTTGCGAGTATAAGCGACAAAAATCCGATGTTGGATTTACCGGGTCTAAGTCTAAGGGGTTAGTTCTTGAAAATTGAAAATGGTATTTCAAAATTCAAGGACTGGCTCCGTTTGGTTACGGTGTTGTTTTGTTTATCTTCTCTTACAGCCTGCGCGCGGGTAGACGATATGCTTTTTTCCAAATCCATGGATCTGGATGGCGATAAAAACCCTGAACAAATCAGTTTAATTTTTAGTGACAAAGATGAAATTGGAAATTGTCGAGCTTCTTTAGAAGTGGTTTCCAAGAACAAGTCTTTTTCTGAGTACTTAGGCGATTGGTTTTACCCCGATTTTACAAGACTGGATATCCTCACTATCGGACAAAATATCAAGCCCTTCATCGTTGTAGATTCGGCCGGTGGCGCGCATAGTGAAAGTAGAAGGGTTTATTCTTTCAAAGGCAATGAAATAATCGAGGTTTTATCAACCTATTCGGACGCCCCTTCCATCACAGAGGTAGACTTGGATAATGATGGAACAAAGGAAATTGTTTGCAAAATGAGGAATTACGACAAAGACCCGATTGCCGATTCTTATGAAAAAATCTACAAATGGAATGGAGAAAGGTTTGCTGAAATCAAGCGTTAGGGGGTATTACTTTTTATGATCGCACGGCAACATTAATAAGAAATATGGCACATGTTGATCGAGTGATATGGGACCATGGATTCAAGGTAGAAGCTGGGCAGCGGCGTAAAGCGTAAATGTCCACCTCCCCAGGCTCGGACATAACTTAATCAGTTCTATTACAAAGAGTTAAGAAAAACTAGCCTCTTAAATACCGGACATTTTGGACAAAATGGACACATTTTTGTCCTGTTTGGCTGGGCCTCAAAATCGCCTAAACTGGCCTCTCTAGGCGTTCGACTGTATAGAAGTTTATTGCCATTAAATGATACGTAGGAAAGCGCCAGACGAGAGAGGATCTTTCCTGTGCGACATGAGAGCCGCACGATTTTTAATCTACGAGACGGAGGGCGGCGACTCCCACCTTCAGCATCTTTTTGAGGCTCGCAGGTTTTAGACTTGTTGAAGATTGTTTTTGACGATTCTTTTTTCTTTGGCTGAAAGCTGGCCGATTTGAATTCGCATGATTTTATAACCAATAGCCAAGAGCACTTTTTGGATGGTTTGAAAGTTACTGAAATCGCCTTCCTCGATGTAGGAGATTTGTTGTTGGCTTACTTTTACCATTTTGGCTAGTTGAGATTGATTCAAATTATGTTTGATGCGGTATTCGATGATCTTTTTGGCAATCTCGGTTTTTACCGAATCCAACTCATAAAGTTCCCTGAAATAGGGATCTTTCAGTTCTTCTTTTAAATGGTCTTTTACGTTCGTAAGATGCGTTTTCATTGTTTACCTCTTATAAGCCGTATTGATCAGGGGAGGCTAAGAAACCATTCATCCTCGATACGGCTAAATCAATCTCCTGTTTTGGTGTTCGATTCGCCTTCTTCTTAAAAGCGTTAGTCAAAACCGCATGGTCACTATTAAAGAAAAAATACAAGACTCTAAAATGTCCGTCTGACCCTCTAAAGCGTAATTCGTAGATTCCATTACCCAATGTCTTCGCATGGGGCTCGCAAAGGTTTTTCCCAAACTCTCTTAGATAATCAATCTTACGCCAGTATTTACGCTTCGAGCTAGTATCGAGGCGATTCACAAACTCCCTGACAGGTTCATCGCCCCTATCAATCTTAAAATAAACGATTTCGCAATGGGTCATTCACTCACCTATAAGTATACAAGTAAATACTTGTAATTTCAAGATTAGTTTTTGAATTATTTCTTTCGTCCGGATTGCGGACTACTTGGGCGTCTTAGTGAGGGGTGGGATCGACCGCCCTTGAAAGGAAATATGATCGTTATTCTAGCTCGTTTACTGTTTATGTAAAGAGAAATTGGACTAATATCTAGGCAAGATGGCGGCCAGAATCTCTGTCAAAAAGCGCGGCGGCTCCACCAATGCTTTGGTGGCGGAGGGAACTTCCGCGATAGGGGGCTGACAGAGGCGTGTAAATATGAGCGGATTCTCGCCATTTTGAGAGGTAAGGGATTTTTTGTAGGAGCTCAGTCACCGATTTCGTGAATTTAGTATACCGGAGAAAAATTTATAGAAATTGACGGTTTTTGACGAACGGAATACAATCAACACCTATGAAGATAAAAATCCTCTTTTTGATCGGTTCCATAAGGTGTGTTTTCATTACTTACCTCTTATAATCTCAAGGTCGTGTGGTAATATAAGCGTTATGTTTGACAAGTTTGAATGAACTGCATTTTAAAAAAAGATAATATGACCCACACACTAACTCAATGCCCGAACCCATTTACCCTTTCGCCCAAATAGAGCCCCGGTGGCAAAAATACTGGATCGAAAATAAAATGTTCAAGGCCCTGGAACCCGACAAAGCCGGGGGCAGGAAAAAGCTCTACATCCTCGACATGTTTCCTTATCCTTCGGGTTCAGGTCTTCATGTGGGGCACCCGGAAGGCTATACGGCCACCGATATTTATTCCCGCTACAAAAGAATGCGAGGGTTCAATGTGCTCCATCCGATGGGATGGGACGCGTTCGGGCTTCCGGCCGAGCAATACGCGATCGAAACCGGCACGCATCCGGCGGTTACCACCCGAAAAAACATAGAGACGTTTAGACGCCAGATTCAAAGATTGGGTTTAAGCTACGACTGGGACCGTGAAGTCGACACGACCGATCCCGAATACGTGAAATGGACGCAGTGGATTTTTCTTCAGCTTTATAATAGGGGCCTCGCGTATGTGGCCGAGGTGCCGGTGTGGTGGTGCGAGGCGCTCGGTTGCGTGCTGGCTAACGAAGAGGTGATGGACGGCAAAAGCGAGCGCGGCGGGCACCCGGTCGTGCGGCGGCCGATGAAACAGTGGATTTTGAAGATTACGGCCTATGCGGACCGGCTGTTGGAAGACCTCTCGCTTGTGGATTGGCCCGATTCGATCAAGGAAATGCAGAAAAACTGGATCGGCCGCAGTGAAGGCGCCCAGGTAGACTTTAAGGTCGCAGAGGGTCCGCAAAAAAATGAATTGATTCGCGTGTTCACTACCCGGCAGGACACACTTTTCGGCGCGACTTATATGGTCTTATCTCCAGAACATCCACTCGTTTCCAAGATCACGACTCCCGAACAAAAAAAAGCGATCGAGAACTATCAAAGTCAAGCCTCTAAAAAAAGCGAACTCGAAAGAACGGAGCTCGCGAAGGAAAAAACAGGCGTTTTCACGGGAGCGTACGCGGTCAATCCGGTCAACAAAGAGAAGATCCCCATTTGGATCGCGGACTATGTGCTCGCCACCTATGGCACCGGCGCCATCATGGCGGTTCCGGCGCATGATGAGCGCGATCATGAATTTGCGAAGAAGTTTGGACTCAAGATCGTGGAGGTTGTCACCAAACTATCGCGTCATTCTGAGGAGCGAAGCGACGAAGAATCTAGGCTAAGATCCCTGCCTGTCCCTGCCTTGCCGGCAGGCAGGCGGCAGGCAGTCTTCGGCGCTGACACGCCTCAGGATGACGTATTTACAGGTGATGGGATAAACGTGAATAGTGGTTTTATTTCGAATCTTCGTACAGCCGAAGCTAAGAAGAAGATCACGGAATGGTTGGCAGAAAAAGGTTTGGGTAAAAAGACCGTTAACTATAAGCTTCGCGACTGGCTTTTTTCCAGACAAAGGTATTGGGGCGAGCCGATTCCGGTGGTTCATTGCGCTTCCTGCGGAATCGTGCCTTTGCCGGAGAGCGACCTGCCGCTTCGCCTGCCCGATATAAAGGATTTTAAACCCACGGGCAGTGCTGAGCCGCCGCTCGCTAAGGCCAAAGAATGGGTGAACACAAAATGCCCGAAGTGCTGCGGCGCGGCCGCACGCGAAACAAACACCATGCCTCAATGGGCGGGTTCCTGCTGGTACTATCTCCGGTATATTGATTCGAAGAATCCGGACTCATTTTGTGACCGCGTGAGGGAAAAATACTGGATGCCCGTCGATCTTTACGTGGGAGGCGCGGAGCACGCGGTGTTGCACCTTCTTTACTCGCGGTTCTGGCACAAAGTGCTCTATGATCTGGGGCTTGTTTCCACAAAGGAGCCGTTCACGAAGCTCGTGAATCAGGGAATGATCTTGGGCGAAGACGGCCAGAAGATGTCCAAGTCGCGCGGCAATGTGATCAATCCCGATTTCATCATAGAAAATTACGGCGCCGACTCGATGCGGCTTTATGAGATGTTTATGGGGCCGCTGACCCAGATGAAGGCATGGTCGATGAAAGGCGTGGAGGGTGTTTACCGTTTTTTGGGGAGAGTGTGGAGGCTTTATACGGACCGCGAAGGAAAATTGGATCCCGCGATTCAGAATCTTACGCCCAATGAAGTTATTCAGAAGCTTTTGCATCGCACGATCAAAAAAGTGGAGGAGGACATCGAGTCGCTTCAGTTCAACACCGCAATCTCGGCGCTCATGATTTTTTCAAATGAACTATCGAAAGAAACGGTGAAAGAAAAAGCCGTGATGGAAAAATTTACGCTTATCTTGTCGCCGTTTGCGCCGCATCTGGCCGAAGAGCTGTGGCGGATGCTGGGACACCCGCAATCGCTTGCCTATGAAAAATGGCCTGAATATGACCCGGCGCTTATCGAGGATGAGGTGGTTGAGATTGCCGTGATGATCAACGGCAAGGTGAGATCCAGGATCCATGTCCGTTCGGATTGGGACCAGGCGCTCGTGGAGGCGGAAGTGCTGAAGGACGAGAAAGTGGCCGCCTTGGTCCAGGGAAAGAAAATAGTCCATAAAAAATACGTCCCAAAGAAAATATTTTCTCTGGCCGTTTCTTGATTCCGCTCTATGCAGGCCCTGAGGCGCCGGCCGTTGTTTTACGCGGCGTTCCTCATTTCCTTTTTAATTCTTGCCAGCCCTGTTTTCCCGCCGCCATTTCAGGATATCTTTAACCGTATTTCACAAGACGATATTTATTGGGAGGTTCGGGAGAAAGAAAAATCCGTTTTTTTGGGAGGCGTCATAATCTCCGAGGTGGAAACGCGGATTTCCGGGTATGGGGACCCGCTGACCGGTTTTGTGCTGGAGGCAAAGAAAGCTTGGATCGAACAAGATAAAGGCGGCAAAAAAGTGAGCGGCCGGGTGAAGTGTTATTTGAAGCGCTTGGCTGTGCCCTTGAAATACGGCGATGAGATTGTGATTCGAGGGGATTTGAGGCTCCCGCCCGGTCTAAGGAACCCGGGCGGCTTTGACCAGAGCGTCTATCTGGCCCGCCAACGCATACGAACCGTTTTTTACGGCGACAAACATTTTAACGCGAAGCTCCTTCGGCGGGGCCAGACCAATTTTGTTTACGGAAAAGCGCTCGAAGCCAAACATTTTTTATCCGACAGGCTTTCCCGGGCTTTTGAGAAAAATGAGGCGGCGTTTCTGAAGGCCCTGTTTTTAGGCGAACGAAGCGAGCTGGAGGAGGACTTCACCGACCTCTTTATAAAAACGGGTACGATGCACATTCTCGCCGTGAGCGGATTCAACATCGGTTTCCTGTGTGCCGCGCTTTTTCTTTTGCTCTATCCGTTTCCCGTTCCAAAAAACGTGAAACTGCTCATGGCGCTCATCACGATCTGGCTCTACTGTGCCGTCGTGGGCTGGCAGGCGCCGGTCGTGAGGGCCTCCCTCATGGCCTCGGTGTTTTTTATGGGCCAGCTCCTGGGCCGGAAAGCAGACGCTCTTAATTCGCTCGGGCTTGCGGCCTGCGTCATTTTAGTTTTTAATCCGCAGGCCCTCTTTGACGTGGGTTTCCAGCTTTCATTCTTGGCGGTTTTCGGGATCGTGTGCTTTGTGCCGCTGTTCCTGAAAAGAGCCGAACTTTTGCCTCATGAACATAAGACGCTCAAGGAGCGCGTTCTTTTTTATCTCAAAGAGATTTTTTGGGTGTCCTTTGTGTGCCTGGTGGTGACGCTGCCCGTCACGGTGCAAAACTTTTACATCGTGACGCCGCTTTCCGTTTTATCCAATCTGGCCGTGGTGCCGCTTTCGTTTCTGCTGTTTCTGGCGGGCGTTTTGTTTTTCCTAAGCGCGGCGTGGACGCATTCGGCGCTGGGCTGGATCCCGTTTCTCATGAGCGGTTTAATGAAGCTGTTTGTCGCGATTCTCAAGGGCATCGAGCAAATCCCGGGCGCTTATTTCATTGTGGGGAAGCTGGGTTGGCCGTTTTTCCTGTGCCTGGTTCTCGGCATTTCCTATTTGTTGGCGAATAAAAGGATCAAGAACCGCACCGTGCGCGCGGCGGTGATTCTGTTGTTTCTTATGAACGTTTTTTGCCTGCAAGAAATGTCCCGGCAGTTTAACCGGCCGTTCCGCATGACGGTGCTAGACGTCGGGCAGGGGGATTCGATTTATTTCGAATTTCCGCAGGGCGGGAATATGCTTGTCGATGCCGGGAAGGGCGGCGACGGCGACAAGGGGCGGCGCGTGATCGCGCCGTTTCTAAAATCGAAAGGAGTTCGCAGCATCGATTTTATGATTATCAGCCATCCCCAGGAGGACCACATCGGCGGCCTGCCGGTGCTTTTTGATGAATTTCGGATAAAACGCCTCGGCGAGGCCGGTTCAGAGTACCCTACGGAACTGTTTCATGAAGTCAAAGGAAAAATAAAAAAGGAGCGTTCGCAACACCGGATCTTGAGGGAAGGCGGCGCGCTCGGTGAATTTAAAGGCGTAGCCGTTCAGGTGCTCGGCCCGGCGGAGGAGTGGCTGGGCCGGGGCGATGTGAACAACGAGTCGCTTGTTTTGAAACTGACGTACGGAAGCACGAGTTTTCTTTTGACCGGCGATATTGGGAAAGAAGCGATGGCCGCGTTGTTGGAGAAGAAAGCGGATTTGTCCGCGACGGTGCTTAAGGCGCCTCATCACGGCGCGAAATTTAAAGTGGAAGGGGAACGCTTCGTCAAACGCGTGAATCCCAAAGTCAGCGTAATCAGCGTCGGCGCGCGCAATCCGTTTCATCACCCCTCTCAAATGACGCTGGATGTTTTGTCGGAGGTTTCCGGCAGCCAAATTTTCAGAACGGACCGGGACGGCGCCGTCGAGATTGTTTCGGATGGAAGGCATCTCGACGTAAATTTGCCAGTTCGTTCTTGACTTTGAAAATGAGGGAACGTATAGTAATCGCAGAATAATTTTTTTGGAGGAAGCCGATTAATGGGAATTGCGCAAGTCAGTAGTCCGGCGGTCGCGCAGACGCAAAATCACACGAATCAGGCGACCCCGCTTTTGGTTCCCAAGAAGATGTTTTTTGCAAAAGGCACCGGCTCTCATAAGCATGAGCTGCGTTCGTTCGAGATTTCGTTGCGCGACGCCGGTGTTGAGAAATGCAATATTGTCCATGTGTCGAGCATATTTCCCCCGAATTGCGAATTGATCTCCAAAAACGAAGGCATGAAGTTCATTCATCCGGGCATGATTACGTTCGCGGTGACTTCACGTCTTTCTTCGAACGAACCGCACCGCTTGATCGCCGCATCGATCGGATGTGCCATTCCTTCAGACCCCAATACCTACGGTTACCTGAGCGAGTACTACGCGTTCGGCCAGACTGAAAAAGAGGCGGGAGACACCGCCGAGGATCTGGCGGCCGCGATGCTCGCCTCCACGCTCGGCATCGATATTGACGAGGATAAGAGCTGGGACGAGAAGGAGGAAATCTACCGCATTTCCGACAAGATCGTGAAAACCACGAACGTTACGCAGTCCGCGATTGTGGAAAAGGGCGGCTACACGACAGTGGTGGCGGTCGGTGTTTTCCTCTTTTAATAGAAGCCACCCCTTAACTTCCCTCGTAACTGCGACGGTTTCTGGCGGCTTACGCCTTTGCCGTATTCGTCGTCCATATCGCAGAGGATATGGACTCCTCGTCCGGCTTCGGCTTAAGCTCGCCACAAACCGTCTCGTTTCAGGAGGGAAGTTAAGGGATGACTTCTAAACATTTTTTCCTGCAGGACATCCTTTTTTTAACTGCGCTAAGTGCTTTCTTTTTGTTGTTCCGGCTCGGGAGCGGTTCGCTCGCCAGTTGGGATGAGGCGCTTTACGCGTCGGTCGCCAAAGAGATATTCCAGTCCGGGGATTGGCTGCATCTGACGCTAAACGGAAGCCAGTGGGCGGACAAACCGCCGCTTGGTATCTGGGCCACCGCGTTTTTCTACCGGTTATTCGGCGTTCATGAATTCTCCGCGCGTTTTTTCTCGGCGCTCTGCGGCATTGGCGCGGTCCTCGTGACCTACCTTATCGGCGGTAAGCTTTTCAACCGCTGGGTGGGTTTTTTAGGCGCGCTTGTCCTTCTGTCTTCCTCCCAATTTATCCGTTATGCGCGGTTTGGCATGCTCGACGCGCCGCTCGTGTTCTTTTTGTCACTGTCGCTTTATTTTTTCTGGCGGGGTTATGAGCGTAACCGGTATCTTATTTTTTCAGGGATCAGCGCCGGTTTGGCGATCATGACCAAAGGTTTTACGGGGTTTCTTATTTTTCCCATCACGTGGCTTTACTGCGCTTTTTCCGGCGAGTTTGAGATTCTGCTGAGATCTTCGTATTGGATCGGGCTGATGCTTGCCGCGGGTGTCGCGCTGCCGTGGAATTTGTACGAGATGATTGATCACGGCCACTTGTTTGTGAATGAGGTGGTGATCAAGCACCTTTTTCGCCGCACACTCACGTCGCTCGACGGCCATAAGGGAAATTTTTATTTCTATATCCGCACACTCGTCAATAAATACCATCCGTGGGTTTTGATAGGAATTTTTTCGGGCCCGTTTTTTTTATTCAAGGCCGCGAAAGAAAGAATCGGCGGCGCCTTGTATCTGGCCGTGTGGATATTTTTTATCTTTGCGGTGATCACGGGGGTGCAGACGAAACTGCCCTGGTACATCCTCCCGATTTATCCCGCCCTTTCTCTGACCGTGGGCTATGTGCTCGCGAAGCTCTTCGATGAAAATCACGGTAATTTTGTGCGAGCGGCTTTTATCGGTGTCATGGTGCTTCACATCCAGTACTCGCATATTTTTGACCATGATTACAGCCGCAATATCAAAGGGATCGCATCGGTCGTGAGGACAGGCGTTCCGGAGGGTCAATGGATATACCTCTACAACTACCACGAAACCAACGCGGTCACTTTTTACCTGGACCGCGGTTGTTGGTATCTGGATACACCTCAGGAGCTGACCGCGGCCGCAAAACAGGCACAGCGCTTTTATTGCCTGGTCCTTGACAGGGATTTGGGCGCCGTACAGAATTTATTTTCGCAACTGGATCTTAAGGTCAGCGGTTCCTTTGAAGACCTTAAGCTCGTGACCAAAATTTCCTAACCAAAATCCGCACCAAGTCTGCACCGCTTTCTATTTACTTCGCCTGGCGATTGGCTTATAATTTACCTTGAGGAGCTGCCATGCGAAAGCGTATCAAAAGAAAGCATAAAAAAGCGGAAAAACCGCGCAAACTCTCTTTCCGCCGCGTTAAAAAAACGCTCCGAAAAATACGCTCGAAGGTATCTCGTAAGTCATTTAAAAAACATAAGATAAAAGATTTTATATCTTCCTTTACAGCGTTCCCGAAGCAAAATGGGGAATTTCAGGGCTCCCGGAGCGCAGGTTTTGAGTTTCCTTCCTCTTACCATGAAAATAAGCTGGTGCTCTTAGTGCGCGATCCCTGGTGGGTGTTTGCTTATTGGGAAGTGACGCCGGAACGCGAAAAGGAAGTGTTGCGCGAAATCCTGCAAAAAAGCCTTCAAAAGGACAAGACAGTTCTCAGGGTTTATGAGATTACCGGCACGTCCCCCTCCCATCCCAACTCCTCTTTTGACATTGAGCTTAATTTTTTTACGAATAACTGGTATATCGACGTGGGAAGGCCTGACACTGATTGGATTGCGGAGATTGGGATCAGAACGACGCATGGGCATTTTTTTGCGTTGGTGCGATCCAATGCGGTCAAAACGCCGCGCTTTGGCTTGTCCGATGTGCTGGACGAAGAATGGATGATGCCGGATGATCTTTATTGGAAACTTTTCGGCCGCATGGCGGGTTTGTCAGACCGGAAGAGTTCGTTGGACGTGCGCGAGGTTCTGGAACGCTATTTGAAAGGCATGGTTTCCTCGCAGAGCTTTCCCGCTCCCAGAAAAAAATCCTGATTCGAAAAACATGGAAAAAGGTTACCTGTCGATCGTCCTGCACGCACACCTGCCTTATGTACGCCACCCGGAGCATGAGCGTTTTTTAGAAGAAGAGTGGTTTTACGAAGCGGTCACCGAGACCTACATTCCGCTCGTCAAGGTATTCCATTCTCTGGTGCGGGACGGCGTTGATTTTCGCCTGACGTTGTCTCTGACGCCGACACTTTTGTCGATGCTCACGGACCCTCTGCTCCAGTCCCGTTACGTCAAACACCTCGACCGCCTGATTGAGCTTTCGCAAAAAGAAATGGAGCGCACGCGCCCAGACAGCGCTTTTTCCCCGCTGGCCGAGATGTATCACCGCCTTTTTCTGGAGGCCCGTGAAATTTTCTGTGACCGCTACCACAATGATCTTGCCGGGGCGTTCCGGGAGTTTCAAGAGATGGGAAAACTTGAAATTATCACCTGTGCCGCGACGCACGGTTTTCTGCCGCTCCTGGATATTCATAAAGAGGCGGTGCGTGCGCAGATCCGGGTGGGGGTAGAGACGCACAAAAGGATTCTCGGCCGCGCGCCGAAGGGCATTTGGCTTCCCGAATGCGGTTACACCCCCGGCGTGGATGAAATTCTTAAAGAAAATGGAATTCTATTTTTTATTATGGACACGCACGGGGTCCTTTTTGGAAGCCCCAGACCCAAGTACGGCATTTATGCGCCCGTGTACTGCAAATCAGGCGTCGCGGCCTTTGGCCGGGACCCGGAATCCTCGAAAAGCGTCTGGAGTGCCGAAGAGGGATATCCCGGCGACGCCAACTACCGCGAATTTTACCGCGACATCGGTTTTGACCTGGATTATGATTATGTGCGGCCGTATCTGAACGGTGACGGTTCCCGCATCAATACGGGCATCAAGTATTATCGGATTACCGGCAAGACGGACCACAAGGAGCCTTATTCTCCGCATTGGGCCAGGGAGAAGGCGGCCGAACACGCGGGAAATTTCATGTTTAACCGTGAAAAACAGGTCGAATATCTTTCAGGATTTATGGACCGCCCGCCTCTGGTTGTCGCCCCCTACGACGCCGAACTCTTCGGGCACTGGTGGTTTGAGGGGCCGATGTGGTTTGATTTTCTCTTCAGGAAAATCCATTATGACCAAAATGTTTTTAAGGCGATTAGTCTGGCCGAATACCTTGAGAAATATCCGTGCAACCAGAAGATTGTCCCGTCCATGTCAAGCTGGGGCTACAACGGTTATGCGGAGGTGTGGCTGAACGGCGCCAACGACTGGATTTACCGCCATTTGCACAAGGCGGCCGAGCGTATGATTGATCTGGCCAATCAGAGGCCCCATGCCGGAGGCCTGGAAGCGCGCGCTTTAAACCAGATGGCGCGCGAGCTTTTATTGGCACAATCAAGCGACTGGGCGTTTATTCTGAAGACTGGCACGCACAGCGCCTATGCGCTCAAACGCACGAAGGAGCATCTCGAGCGTTTCATGCGGCTTTGGTCGCAACTTAAGGAAAATTCTGTGGACACGCGCGCCCTGGAAAGCATAGAATCTACCGATAATATTTTTCCAGACATTGATTACCGGGTTTATTTGTCAAAGCAGTGATAAGGGGGAGAGCTAAAGGGGGTAGGTCATGTTCAAGAAGACAAGTTTATGGGTTTTGGCGGGTTTTGGAATGCTGGCCATTGCAGGTTGCGCGACGGGAAGCGGCAGGAATTACGACTCGGAAATAAATTCTTTGAATTCACGGATGGCTTCTTTGCAAGCCCAGCTGAGTCAGGCCGAATCTGAAAAGCAGGCGCTGGCGAACAAGCTGGATAGCGCGCTTTCGGATCTTGAGGCCGCAAAAGCGCAGCCCGCCGCCGGGAAGGTCAGTTCCCAAGAGTTCGATTTGAAGTGACGCTGCCGAAGGCAGCGTCATCCTCACGAAAGTGAGGATCAACGGCAAAACACGATTCCCGCTTTTGCGGGAATAACATTATGGCAAATGTCCGAATAGAAAAAGACTCATTAGGGGAACGCAAGATTCCCGACGAGGTCTATTACGGCATTCAGACGGATCGCGCGATAGAAAATTTCCCGATCAGCGGCCTGAGGGCCCATCCGCGCTTCATCGATGCCTATGTGACCGTCAAAAAAGCGGCTGCGATTGCCAACGCCAAGAGCGGCGTGCTCTCGAAAAACCTTTCCGATGCGCTGGTCAGCGCGTGTGACGAGATTCTATCCGGCAAGCTTCGCGATCAATTTCCGGTGGATGTGTTCCAGATGGGCGCCGGCACTGCGTACAATATGAATGTGAACGAAGTAATTTCCAACCGCGCCAACGAAATCCTGGGAGGGCGCAAAGGGGACAACAAGCCCGTCCATCCGAATGATCATGCGAATATGGGCCAGTCGACCAACGACACCTTTCCCAGCACGATGCGCATCGCGCTTCTTCTGATTTTAAGAGAAAACCTGTATGAACCGTTGGAAGCGCTTGAAAAGGAGTTCCTGAAAAAAGGCAGGGAGTTTGACGGGGTTTTGAAATCCGCCCGCACGCACCTGCAGGATGCGGTGCCGATACGCTTGGGACAGGAATTCAAGGCCTATGGCGAGGCCATCAAGAAATCGCGCATTTTTGTTCAGAGAGCCGCCGAGTCACTGTGCGAGCTTGGGATCGGAGGCAGCGCGGCCGGCACCGGACTCAACACCGCGCCCGGTTATCGCGAAGAAATCATAAAAGAGCTCAACCGGTTGACGGGATTGAAGCTGGTGCCTGCCGAAGACATGCGCGAATCCATGCAAAGCCAAAGGCCGATGGCGGAGGTTTCGGCCGCGCTTCGGAACCTTTCGCTTGAGCTCATAAGAATCGTGAACGACTTGAGGCTTTTGTCTTCGGGGCCCACGACGGGGTTTGCCGAGATTGACCTGCCGGCGACGGCGCCCGGCTCCTCAATCATGCCGGGCAAAGTGAACCCGTCCATCCTTGAGATGGTCAACATGACGGCGTTTCATGTGGTGGGCTCGGATACGACGGTGGCGATGGCCGTGCAGGCGGGGCAGTTGGAGCTCAATGTCATGATGCCCGTGATGGCCTATGAACTTAATTTTTCGGCCACGATTCTCGGGAATACGCTAAAAATTCTCCGCGAAAAATGCGTGCAGGGCATTACGGCCAACGCGGAGCGCTGCCGGCATTACGCCCAAAGCAGTATGGGCCTTGCGACCGCGCTCAACACATTTATCGGTTATGCGCAGGCGGCCGAAGTCGCCAAGGAAGCGCTTAAAAGCCACAAAACAATTATTCAGGTGATTCGCGAGAAAAAAATGTTGTCCGAAGCCGAGATCCAAAAAATCATGGATCCGGTACGCATGACCGAACCGGGAATTCCAAAAAAATAGCGTTTCCTTTTCGGGTTGATTTTAGTGCGTGCGGGTGGCAGAATAAGCATTCATAACAAGAGGAGCAAGACACTTGAGCACGCCTGAGCAAAGCACGTTTTCAAAAGGTCTCGAAGACGTCGTTGCGGCAGAGAGTTCAATCTGCCTGATAGACGGAAAAAATTCAAGGCTGTCCTACCGCGGTTATGACATCCATGATCTGGCCGTGAATTCCAATTTTGAAGAAACGGCTTATTTGCTGCTTTTCGGCGATCTGCCCACCGAAAGACAGCTGATTGATTTTAAAAATAAACTCGCCAGCGAGCGCGAGCTTCCGAAAGACCTCGTGCGGCTCATTGAATCATTCCCGAAGACGGCCAATCCGATGGCGGCGCTTCGGACCGGCGTGTCGCTTCTTTCTTTTTATGATCCCGAAGCGGACGACAAATCGGCCGAGTCGAACATTCGCAAGACGATACGGCTCATGGCGAGGGTGCCTTCCATTGTGGCCTACTTTGACAGGGTCCGGCGCAACGAGAAGCTTGTCCATCCGAAGCTCGAGTCCACGGTGAGCACGGCCGCCAATTTTCTTTACATGATGAAGGGGGAAGACGCGACACCCACCGAATCCAAGATGCTGGATAAATATTTCGTTCTCCTGGCCGAGCATGATCTGAATGCATCGACGTTCGCCGCGGTGATTACCGTCTCGACGCTCTCGGACATTTATTCGGCGATTGTTTCGGCGGTCGGCACGCTTAAAGGGGACTTGCACGGATCGGCGAACAGCCGCACGATGGAGAGCCTGATTGCCATCGGAAGTTTGGATAAAGTCGAAGCCTTTGTGGAAGACGCGCTTCAGAACAAAAAGAAATTGATGGGTTTCGGCCACCGTGTTTACAAAGGCCCGGACCCGCGCGCGGACGATTTGCGTCTGATGGCGAAGACGCTCGCTGAAAACAACAAGCAGGAAGTCAAGTGGTTTGCGATTTCGGAGAAGCTCGAGCAGACCGTTTGGGCGAGAAAGAAGCTTAATTGCAACGTCGATTTTTATTCCGCCTCGGTGCTTTACACGATCGGGATTCCCGTGGATCTTTTTACGCCGATGTTCGCGATCAGTCGTATGGCGGGGTGGACGGCCCACCTGCTTGAACAGTTGAAGGACAATCGTCTGATCCGGCCTGTTTCGGAATACGTGGGCGCCCAGAGCCGCGCCTACATTCCCATCTCAAACCGCAAGTAATTTTGTTTTTAAATAATATTTCGCATACAAAACTCGCGGAAGTGGCGGAATTGGCATACGCGCAGGTCTCAGAAGCCTGTGCCGCAAGGCTTGTGGGTTCAAATCCCACCTTCCGCACTGCTTCGCCCTTCTTCGCTAAAACTGCGAAGAGCTTCGCAGTGCAAGCACCTGGCACATTTTCATGAAAAAGTATTTTTATCCGGCCGCAGTTTTAATTGTTTTCTCATCCATCTACTGGTCACTCCCGTTTTATTTTGAATCCTCAGAAACCGTCCAAAAACTTGCGCTAAACACGCGCGATTTGTTTTTCAAGATCCGCCGCCTTTCCTCGGCGGAACCCGGAATCTTGAAAGAAATCGTATTTGTTTCGATTGACGATGAATCCTGCCGGAAATTAAACGCCCGCTGGCCATGGTCAAGGCGCACGTTTGCCGTTATGATCGATGAGCTGGCGGCCCGCGGGGCACGGCTCATAGGGCTCAATGTTTCTTTTGCGGGCCTTGAGGACGGATCGAGCGAATCCAGCCAAATCCTGGCCCAGGCCCTGCGCACGCATGGCAACGTCGTCGTCGGCGCTACGTTTGATGAATCCAATCGCCTGGTAGGACCGAGCCCCCTGATTGCCGAAGCCGCCGCGAGAGTCGGCTACCTTGAGAAGATAATGGACGCGGATCTCTCGATCCGGCGTTCGTATCTCGTGCGGCCGTATGCGGTGCAGAAAATCGCCGGCCCCGGCGGCCTGGCGGCCGCGAATGCGGGGGGATTTTTTGAAAGCTCGTTTCCTTTGCAGCTTGTGGCCGGTTATTCCGATGGCCTTGAGAAAAACAATCCCGGCTATGACCGCGTGCTTGGGTTGGTCACGGTGGGCAACGCGCCGCGCCGGGCTGTTTTTTTGGAGCCCGATGGCAGTTATACGATCAATTACCTGGCCGCTGAGTCCGATTTTTTAACAATACCCGCCTGGAAGGTGGTGCAGGGCAAAGTGTCCGGTTCCGAAATCAGGAACAAGATGGTTTTGATCGGTTTGAGATCGTCCCTTTTTTCTGACATGCATTCGACACCTTTCGGGATTATGTCCGGGATCGGGATTCATGCCAACGAGCTCATTTCCATTTTATCCGGCCGCATGCTCCGGTTTGTCCCGGACAAAGTCACCGAAACGATCGCCTGGCTCGTGGGGCTTTGCGTCCTGGGGCTGTACCTGTCGAGGAGGTTTTGGCTTGGCATCGCGGGTTCGGTCGCGGCCGTCGGGGGAGTTTTCATAGGATCGCAGCTTCTTTTTGCGCAAGACATGGTGATGGAGCCTTTCACGGCCTTGTTCGGCCCGTTTTTTGCGACTCTGGCCGGTTTTTTCGCCAATTCACTCCAGCTTCTTTTGGAAAATAAGGGCCTTGAGACGAAGGTTATCCATGACAAGCTGACGGGGCTTTACAAATATGAATATCTTCGCGAGTGCCTCGAGGAAGAATGGAAGCGCTGTCTTCGCGCGAAATCGCCGGTGTCGGTTGTGATGACGGACCTCGATCGTTTCAAACAGGTCAACGATACGCTGGGGCATGAAGTGGGGAACGACATGATTAAACGAGCGGGGAAGGTGATTCAGGAAAGCGCCAGGCGCTATGATGTCGTCTCCCGATATGGCGGTGATGAGTTTGTAATTCTTTTATGGCATTCGAGTCTTGAGGAGGCAAAAATCTATCGTGAACGCTTAAGGGACATGTATCATACGATGGTCAAGACACTTGAGCCCGCGCTTCAAGGCTCCTCGATCAGCATCGGTGTGGCTTCGTTTGATCCCGCTAAAAATCCGCGAACTCCTCCCCATCCGCAGGCGCTCATAGAAGAGGCGGATAAGGACCTTTTTCTGGATAAACAGAGCCACAGGTCCTGACAAAAAGCGCGTCAGGTCTGCGGTGACGCGGACTCAACAAACTCTTTGTCCGGGTCCCTTATTTTTTCAATGCCAAACAGCGCGCCTTCATTGTCGGGGTTGATATGCAGCGCATTTTGAAAACATTCCGCGGCTTTTTGCGTGTCTCCCAGGATCATGTAGATGCGGCCCAGATTCGTGTAGGCGGCTTCGTCGTCGGGTTCCACGAGAAGAATGTCCTCATAGGTTCTGACGGCGCCCCTGAAGTCATTTTCCACGATCTGGCCTTCGGCTTTCGTATGAAGCGCGTCAATTTGGCTTATCGATGCATCGGATATTTCGACGATGTTCTTAGGTTCGGCGCCCGCCGTGCGGGACAGCAGGAAAAACGCGAGGCTTAGGATCAGGCCTTTTTTCATGCACACATTGTAACAGAGCCGGCATTTTATTCGCAATTTTCAAGGCACCCGGTGTATGTTATAGTAACGCCATGACCCCACCACCTCTTTGCAACGATTGTTTCACAATCGGCCCGCGTATGCGGGCCAAAGAGGTGGTGGGGTGAAAGGGAAGAAAGAAGATCCGGTTATTGTCACGCACCACGAGGCGCGGCGGGATTATTTTATCGTTGAGTCCATGGAAGCGGGGCTTATGCTCTCGGGGTGCGAGGTGAAGTCCTTGAGGGACCACAAAGCCAGCCTCTCGGGGAGTTTCGCGCGGCTTGAAGGGGAAGAGCTATTCTTGTATAATCTTTACATAGCGCCCTACGAGATGGGGAACCGGGAGAATCCCGATGAGCCCACCCGTGCCAGAAAGCTTCTTCTTCACCGTTCTCAGGTAGAAAAACTTAAAAGCAAGGCGCTTGAACGCGGTTTTACGCTGATCCCTTTAAAACTCTATTTCAACAAGCGCGGGCTGGCTAAGGTGGAATTGGCGGTGGCGAAGGGTAAAAAGCTCTGGGACAAGCGCACCGACATCAAAAAGCGCGACGCCGAGCGCGACATCGACCGCGCCGTGAAGAGTAGAAATAGGAGATAAAATTAAAATTCGAAGCACGAAATTCGAAATCCGAAACAAATAGGAATGACCAAAACTCAAATGATTAAAACAGCTGTTTTAAATTTTGAGCATTTGAATTTCGATATTGTTTCGAGTTTCGGATTTCGGATTTAGATGGGTCTGGGGGGCGATCGGTTTCGATCCGGCTCTTTGATCTGATAGTAGCATGCGGAGGTTGTCGGGAGGCCTCCTTAAACACCTGGCACCAAATTAAACGCTAAAAACACGAACATCGTGCGGGTGCCCTTCATGGCACCTATGGCGTTTCCGCTAGCCGCCTAATAACGGCTGCCGTCCGCTCATCTGCGCCTGCGGGATGAGGTCGGGCGTCGATAGCAGGCTGGTCTTGCCAGCGTGTCTCTGGCTGGTTTGACGAGATGTGACATGGGGCTCACTCTTTAAAATCGTGCTGATTCGAGCTTGGAGAGGACATCTAAATAAGCAGCTAAGCATGTAGAAGCTCCAGGTGCGAAAGCCGGAGACGCGGGTTCAATTCCCGCCGCCTCCACCACTTCTTCGCCCTCCTTCGTTCTGCGTTGCAGAACTTAGGAGGGCTGCGAAGTGCTCGCGCTCCAATATGATTTCAAGAACGCGGACGCGCTTAGGCTGAAAGACGAAGCGGGGAAGATGTAGGAAACGGTTGATGGTACAAGGAGAGAACGTATGAGCACGAAACAAAATACACCGTTTGTGATCGACATGAAGCCCGGCGACTATTTTTGGTGCGCCTGCGGCGAATCCGAAAAACAGCCCTTTTGTGATGGCTCACACGCCCGCAAAAACACCGGCATGAGGCCCCTCAAAACCCACCTCGATACTGACAAGAAAATCGCCTGGTGCGGATGCAAAGAATCCGCGAACAAACCTTTTTGTGACGGGACGCACGCGAAGTTAAAATAGCCCGAGGTCTGAAAAAAGAGGGAGGATAGATTGATTCTAACGAGGTATCCATGGCCAATGAAGAAAATGTGACTGGCGGCAAGGAAGAATCCAAGGCAGAGCGGTTCAAGAGACTGGCCGAACTCCGGGTCGGCAACGCCGTTAAAAAGATCGGGATCATCGGCAATCTTGCCGGCGCCAACTATGAATTCACCGCCGAGCAAGTCGAAAAGATCCTCGGCACCTTAAAAACCGCGGTTGATGAAGTGGAAAAGAAATTTCAGAAGGGGTTGAACCGGAAGGGTTATAACGATCAGGGTAAATTTCATCTATAAATGAGTGTTTGATATGCGGGACCAGGTCCCGACAAGGCTTCGCCACCCGGCAGCCTGACTCAAACTTCTGCCGCCCCAACTTGATATCCCCAAATTGTGATATGTTCCGGATCTCCTTCCGGGTCAGGGTGAACATGAAATCTGAGTGAAAACGGTCTAGGTTGCGACACCCCTCATTTCCGTCGGAAAAATAACATGATTTTGTGGTCGCCTAATAAATGGCGAGGGTCTCCTTTCTAGGGAGTGAAGGATTTGTTTGGGGACAGGTTAGACTAATTCTCCTTCCCGCAGTAAACTATCCCTATCATGTTCATTTGCCCGAATTGCGGTGAACCGATAGACCAGCCTGATATCGAAAACGGCTCATGCCCACACTGCGGCGCTTCGTTTGACGCTGAAGTAGAAGAGGAGCCATAGGGAACCCATGAAAAAAAGGTGCCTGCCCTGCGAAGGAGGCGTTAAGCCGCTCCAAAGAAAACAAGCGCTTCGGTTGATGAAATGGCTAAAAGATTGGAAGATGTCGGCGAAGGGCCGCGCCATTTACAAGGACTACCGTATGAAGGATTTTATGAGCGCCATCCGATTTATAAACCGCATCGCAAAGCTCGCCGAAGCGGAAAACCATCATCCCGATCTGTCACTGACCAATTATCGACGATTGACGGTTACGCTGAGTACTCACGCGATCGGCGGATTGTCTGAAAATGACTTTATCCTCGCAGTTAAAATTGATAGGATCACTCCTAAACAGTAAACTGCATAGAACGGTACCGTCTACCGAGGGGACAGGTTGAAAGATTTGATAATATGAAAGCTGACCTCCCAAAAGATAGGATAAAATAGCAAGCAAGCTCTA
>Ga0155276_120_pt1 | contig 40971 bp, 43 predicted proteins | sample RifCSPhighO2_02_FD_106244 | JGI IMG/M metagenome (GOLD analysis project Ga0155276, IMG submission 106244) | Omnitrophica bacterium RIFCSPHIGHO2_02_FULL_51_18 | reverse complement strand
GCATTGTCCTTTTGAAGATGGGGCATGGTGAGGTGGAATATTCTCTGGCGGGACTAAGCTATTACAAAATACCCGCGGATTCCCGCCGGACGTTCGTGATTTTTTTGCCGATCTTTGAAATATTATTTGATATATCAATAATTATCATGTAAACTATAATCAACAGTAAGGAGATTTTGGGTATGCCAATTTTTAGTGAGCTTGGAATACGAGATAGTAAGAATAGACAAAAAGAAAAGTTTTTATACAACATGGCTTCGTGTTATGCCCTTGTCGAAAGAAAAATAGACGAAACCTTGAGTGTCTATGGGTTAAGTCCTGTGACAATGAATGCACTTTTGGTAATAAAACACGTAGGGAAAAACAAGGGGTTGCCTCAAAGCGAGCTATGTAAAAAGATAATTGTAACAGCAGGGAATATTACCCGGCTAGTCGATCGTCTAGAAAAGAACAAATTTGTTGAGAGGGTATCGTTGACAGGTGATAGAAGAGTGAATCTCATAAAGGTCACGAAGAAAGCATCCGATCTTTTAAACAAAGTATGGCCTATATATAAGAAGAGCGTTGACAAAATAGTCTGTCTGCCTGAAGGTAATCTAGTTAATGTCACATCGGTCTTAGAAAGTCTGCGACAAACGATCTCACAGAATAATGGAGGGAAAATCAAGCCATGAGAAAATGTCCGAAATGTCATAAGACGTATGATGATTCATGGGCGCAGTGCTTATCCTGCAATGAAAAACTCATTAATACTGAGGACTCCAATATTTCCAGGGTGCAGTTCCTCAAATATCAAGAAGTTGTTAATAGCCAGTTTGAACGGTTTGATCAGCGATTGAATAGACTGGAAAAGTCCGCAGGAATCGAGAGCGTAGGCGGAACCAAGATAGCTGTTGGAATTCCAATGGTCGAGGAACCAAAATCAGCGCCATTCGTAGCCAAGCCCAAAAAAGAAATTCTCAAGGAAGCAGATATCGAATCCACAATAGGGCTTGTGTGGCTTAACCGCATAGGCGTCATTGCCCTGCTTTTTGGCGTAGCCTTCTTTTTAAAATATGCTTTTGATAATCGTTGGATCGGAGAGTTGGGACGTGTTCTATTAGGACTCGTCGCGGGGTTTGGTATGTTAGTCGGCAGTGAATTCACAAGAAATAAGAAATATGATGTTATGTCTCAAGGCCTTCATGGTGGCGGTGTCGGGATACTTTACCTATCCATATACGCCTCATTTGGATTCTATCACTTGATTGGTCTCACCCCAGCGTTGGCATTCATGAGCGCTGTTACCTTATACTGTGGTTTCTGGTCTATACGCACCAACTGGCTAAGTTCCGCGGTTATAGGGATAGCCGGAGGGTTTCTAACACCTCTTTTGTTTAACACTAAAATCCTGAGTCCTCAACTTCTTTTCTCTTACATAGCGCTTTTAGATTTAGGTGTTTTATACATGAGCATTTACAAAAAATGGCGATTTTTGAACCTAGCCTCATTTGTTTCGACCTGCTTCTTATTTAACACTTGGTACACATCCAGCTATAAGTCCCAAGACTGGGTGACTGCATTTTTATTTGCCTCCATGTTCTTTGTTATATTTTGCCTACTTTCAATCAGTCATAATTTAATTCGCAAAGAAAAATCGGATGGGACTGATCTCAGTTTAGTGCTTTTCAACGGAGTAGCCTATTTTTCAGCACTTTTTGTTATATTGAAGCCTCACGCCGGAACGTTGCCCGGACTTCTACCTATCGGTTTAGCCTGTGTTTATATGGCTTACTCGTACAGTGCTCTGAGGCGTTGCAAGGAAGACAGCGGACTTATATTGAGTTATGTAGGCCTAACCGCGCTTTTTGTGACCATTGCGATTCCAATTCAGTTGAAGCAAAACTGGGTCACGATCAGCTGGGCTGTGGAATCGATTGTTTTGTTCTGGATAGGGATGAGACTCCGGCATTCGTATATTCGAAAAGCCGGAATGGTTGTGGGCGCCTTAAGTTTAATTCGACTGGTAGCCATAGACTATCCGTATAACCCTTATAACTATAATCATTCAAATTATGCGTTTATTTTAAATGAAAGGATGTTTACGTATACGGTGATTGTGGCGGTTTTATTCGCAGCCGGGTGGCTTTATAAAAAATATAAAAATGAGATACGCCAGGACGAAAGAATCATGTCGACGCTTTTAATTATACTGGCAAATGTCGTGCTTTTAATCCAATTGTCTCTTGAATCACAAACTTATTTTTCACATATGGCTTATGTTAAAACCTTACTGGCAGGGCTACCTGAGCAAGGTCCTAAGTTTAGAGGGGTATTCACATCGACTTATAGCGATCTATTCAGCGCCAGACAGCTCAGTATCTCAGTTTTATGGATTATTTATGCCCTTATAACCATTGCAATTGGTATTTATAGGAAATTTCGCGCGCTGCGTCTTATGGCGTTGGTTCTTTTCGGTATTGCTGTGCTCAAAATATTCTCATTTGATCTTTCCCATCTGGATCGCATTTACCGCATCATATCCTTTGTAGGACTGGGTCTAGTTTTAATGATGGTGTCGTTCTTTTATCAGAAATATAAGGATCGTTTGCGTGATTTTGCGTTAAAAGATTAAGGAGGTGTCCTATGAGATTAGAGGCTAGGGTCAAATGCATTTTTTCTCTCGGATTTGTGGCGTGGTTAGCAATTTCACAGGTGTGCGGTGCCGAGACTCCATTGAAACAGTGGGAATTTAGCCGATCGATTGAAATAAATAACAATGCCAGCCAGGTTGTTGCGGCGGAGTTTGATGGAAAAGTTTATAACTCCTCTCGCCCGGATCTTTATGATTTAAGAATAATGAGTTCGCAAGGCGCGGAGGCACCCTATACAATCCGAAGGCAGGCTGAAGTCATCAAGGCCAAGAAACTAATATCCAAGGTTTTATCTAATGAAGTCAAAGCAGAGGAAACCAGCCTTTTGATAGATCTGGGTGAGAAAATAGGTACGTACAATGAAATTAAACTTATTCCTAAGCACAATAATTTTTACAGGAAAATAGACGTGGAAGGCTCCCAGGATAACAGAAACTGGGAGGTGATCCGGAAGGGTATTGGTGTCTATTCTTTATCCTATGAAGAAAGCGCTAATTATTTCGCAAGCCTTACGAATGAAACTTACGCCGGATATAGTTTTGGGCATTATTCTTCACAAAACTTAAGCTTTCGGTTTCCAGAGGCAAAGTTTAGGTATGTGCGTGTCGTAATCCCTCATAATCAAGATAAAGAGCCTATAGAATTAAGCGACGTCCAGATCCTCACATCGGAAAAAATCGAGGCCGCGGAAAGCACATACGCTGGGGTTATTACTAAGACAGAGATCAGCCAAGACGGGAAAAGTGTGGACGTCTTTGTAGATTTAGGGGATAAAAATCTGCCTATTGAAGAAGTCGAAATATCATCAAACCAAACTAATTTTTTCAGACGAATCGAGATCCAGAGCAGTAACGATATGAAAGAATGGAGCCAGGCGGGCGACGGAACTATTTTTTCTATTTTATTGGATGGAACGGTGAATGCTAACCCTATGGTACGGTTTGGTGAAACCAAATGTCGGTATCTTAAAATAAAAGTACTGAACGGTGATAATAAGCCGATCCAAATAGATTCGGTGAAGGCCCATGGATTAAAACAGTTTGCTGTGTTTCTCCGTGAAAATAACACGGCCTATGATCTGTGGTATGGCAATCCTGCGGCACCATCAGTGTCTTATGATATAGAGCAAGTTCTGAGCACTAAATCGTTGGCAGATTTTGTGAAGGTGCATCTGTCCGAAGAAATACGGAATAAAAATTTTGAGCCTGTCAAAGAGTCAAAACCGTGGACAGAGAATAAACCGTATTTGCTGTGGGCCGCCATCGGAGTTATCATCCTGGGATTAATAGGTCTCGCAACTCAAGTGATCAAAAAAGTCGATGAAAAATAGTTTTACGCTCTTTCAGTGTTTTTTTACTTTCGCAATGTATCTACTGGGAGCTTGTCTTCTCGGCGTAGCTCTCGTCCCATCTTTTATTTTGCTTCTCAACGCTTGGAATTTAGTAAGTCCATTAAATATATATTTCAAAGCCGTGGCATTATCATTCAGTGTTGGGATTGGATTTTTTGTCTTTGGGGTTTCGCTGTCACTTGAAACAATCATTTTACGATACCTTCTTAATCTTAAAATAAGAGAAGGGGAATACGGATATTTTTCCCTAGAAGCCGTGAAGTGGGCGTTTGTAAACGCGATGATTTTAATCGTAAATCTTACTTTTATGGATTATATGAGGCTCACACCTTTATTGCCGTTTTATTATCGGCTTATGGGCGCTAAGATTGGCAAAAGAGTTCAAGTCAATACTAAAGGCATCGCTGATGTTTCCCTTATTGAGATTGGAGACGACTCTGTTATCGGGGGTGACGCTGTACTGATTGGGCATATTGCGGAGCACGGAAAGCTTAAGCTTAAAAAAACGATTATAGGACAGAAAGTCACAGTTGGACTCGGCGCCGTTATTATGCCAGGATCTACGATAGGCAATGGTTCCCTTATTGCCGCAAGGTCCGTGTTATCGAAAAATACAATTGTCCCTGAGAAATCATTATTCGCAGGGACACCCGCTAGGTTTATAAAAAATCTAGAAGCGGATAAGATCGAAAGCAAAACTATTTAATGCAAGAAGCGGTTATCACCAATTCAGGGATAAAAATCTCCATACGGCACACGCGAGTTTTAAAAAACACCTCGATTGTGATTGCTCCAGGGTTTTTTCAAAGCAAGGAAACCAAAACATTTCATAAACTTGAGAATGAGCTTCTAGAATATTTCGATGTTGTCTCGATGGATTTTAGAGGGCATGGAAAGTCAGAAGGACTTTACACTTTTTCAGCGTATGAAAAGGAGGACTTAAAGGCGGTTATCGATTATTCTCGCCAACATTATAAAAAAGTCGGAGTACTCGGTTTTTCGTACGGCGGTTCGATCGCTATTCTGGAGCAGGTCGAATACAGAAACATTGATAGTATGATTTGCGTGAGTTCGCCGATGGCCAGTGATAAAATCGAGTTTAAGTGGTGGACACCGGATGCCATTAAACTCGGTATCAGAGGGCTTGAGCTGGGGGCGGGAGTAAGACCAGGCAATATATTTCTTCGTAAAACAAAACCAATCGATGTTGTTTCCTCGGTTTCACCCATACCTATTTATTTTATTCATGGTACTCATGATCCTACTGTCAGTTTAAAACATAGCGAATATCTTTACAAAAAGGCCAAAGAACCTAAAAAGGTTAAAATCTTTGAAAATGGCAGTCACGCCGAAGAGATCTATCGGCAATTTCCTGATCGATTTGTTGAGGAAATAAGAAATTGGTTTTCTGAAACCTTGGAAAGTTAGAGGAAGAGCACCATTTTAAAAAAGTTATGAGACGAGGACGTGAAAATTAAACTAAAACTTATTCTGGCGAATAGTTGGCACAGAAAAGAAATTTATCGCATTCGCCACGAAATCTATGCTTCCGAACTGAAACAGCATGCTGAGAATGCTGGCGCCAAACTTTCTGATTCCGTGGATAAGTTTAATACTTATGTTGTTGCCCTGACAAAAGGGGACACCCATTTATTTATAAATCGTAACTTATAAATAAATGGGTGTCCCCTTTTACTTTTATATAGTAAAATAACACCCTTTGCGGAAGTGGCGGAACTGGCATACGCGCATGTTTGAGGGGCATGTGCCGAAAGGCTTGAGGGTTCAAATCCCTCCTTCCGCATAACAAAAGGGGACACCCATTTATTTATAAATCGTAACTTATAAATAAATGGGTGTCCCCTTTTACTTATTCCAGTGTCACCGTAATGACATTTAAGGATTTTTTGGGGAGTTTGGATAGAATTTCTTTGGGGATCAGCACTTCTTTTTGATTGAGCGCCAGACTTTTCAGTTCTTTCCCGTTGATACCGACCTTTGTGACGCAGTAGTGCTCGTAGGGAATTTTCTTCGGGTTTTTGTAGACTACTCGGATTCGTTTCTCGGCGAACGGCGTTTCCACGGAGAGTTCATTGGTTTTTTCGAACTCGTTTTTTGTAAATTTGGGCGACAAAAGAAGGTCCCCGTAAAACCCGCGCACGCCGAATACCTGCGTCAAAAGCGTCATCACAAGCCAGCTTGCCGAGCCGGTGAGATAGTGGTACATGCCGCGGCCCTCGGAATTGAAATATTCAGGAATGCCCGGGTAGATCTTGCTTTTCTCGGTGCGGAGGCACATTTTGTAAATCGAATCGATGACCTCGCAGCCCTCATTGACAAAGCCTCTCTGGTACAGCGCATGGGCGAACATCACGGCCATGTGGCTGAAGAACGCGCCGTTTTCCTTTTCGCCGTATGCGAAGGAAAACGCGCGGCCAAGGTCCGGGCGGATCGTATGGAAGTCCGTGTTCAAATGAAAGCCGCCGTGCTCTTTGTCTTTAAGGTAATGTTTGGCCGTTTTAAATATTTCCTTGACCTGATGGTTGTCGGCCACGCGGCTCATGATCGGAAACACCTGGCCGGCCAATGTCATGCGAAGGCCTTGTGGAAATTCGCCCTCGACGCGGCGGCCATGATTGTCATAGTAACCGTTAAAAAAGCCTTCACCGGCGCGCGTCTGCACCCACTCTTTTTTACGCACGTGGTTGGCAATGAATTCGCTCTTTTCCTTCAAATCCGCGACAAGTTTTTTGACCGGCACGTTGACTTTTTTGCCTGAGATTTCCGGCTGGACGGCTTCAAAGTATCTTTCAAGGCGGTTTTTCTTGGCCTGCGCGGAGTCGTAATTCACTTTTTTGGCGTTCACCCGGTCCAACAAAAGCAAGAGTTCCCTCGCAAGTTCCACGGTTTTCAGGTCTTTTCTCTTCGCGATTTCTTCGACGAGGCACGCCAATTTACCGAGGTTGGACCCGTAAAGCGTCGTAAACGCGACACTTTCTCCGCGCTCATAGGCCATGTCGAGGCCATCATTCCAGTCGGCGTTTTCAAGGCGGATATGGTTGTGCTCGCCGACGTTGAAAAATTGCACGAGGTGCTGCACGAGAATGTGTTCAAGGAGAGTGCCCCTCACCACGGCCCCCCTTCTGGTTTTTAAGTTTTTTCCGTAGTCTTCGTTCCAGCGGGGATCTTTTTCTCTCGCGCGGGACAACTGCATGTCCCGAAAATAGCGCGCCTCCTGGAAGAGGATCTCAAAATCGCCGCTTTGATGAATATAAAGTTCCGTCGTGAGGTAGGGCCAGACGCCGTGGTCCATCCATACGCGCGTGATGTTGTTGCGGTCCGCCATGAACTCGCCGGCGCTTGGGCCGATGATCGTGGCATTGGAGCCGTCGATCCGGACGCCGTTAAAGTTATCAAGTAAAAGGGCCCCCGCTTCATGCGGGGAAGCCAGAAGCAGCGCCAGGCAGTCCTGCCAGAGGTCCCGCCATCCGCGCCCGCCGCGTCCATAATCAAAGTCAGGGAGAAATGAGCATCCGAAAAGTTTTCTTAAAGTGGGTTGGAGCGTGACCCACTTTGTCCATCCATTATAGTTTTTGTCCTGCGTGTGAAAGGATACCGCGCTGGCTTTTTGCGTCCAGACGGCCTTGTTTTCCTTAAGGGCTATTTCCGCTTTTGCCAGTGAACCGAATTTTTTAATCCATTCGTCGAGTTTCGGTTCTTTTTCGGCAATGCCGAGCATCAACACAAAATGGGTTTTTTGCCGCGGGGCCAAAGAAACTGTTTTAAAACGAAGCGCCCCGATCGCGGATTTTCCCTGGTAATGGCTTCCGTCTTTCTGGGGAGGGGCAAAGTTTTCGATGACGGCCTGGGGCGTCTCGAAGCTTCCGCCTTCGCCGATAAAATCGGGCACTGTCGGGAAGATGCCCGCCGGGGGTTCTTCGTTTCCGCTCACGCCCAGCACGCAGTACAGGAGCTCATTCACTTTATGGCCTCTTTCATCAAAGGACATCGTGGGTCTCACGGCGATGCCGGCGGTATGTGGAATGATGCGGTGCAAAAGCGACGTCACGTGGTGATGGTCCCTCAAGTTATCGGCGGATCTTCCAAAGATGGGAATCGCGGAAGTGGGGGTGACCTTAAGGGTTGATTTTCCGATATTTGTGATGCTGACGACCATGAGTTCCACGGTGTCGTCCGAGACGGGAGTGAAATTAGTGATCTCAGATTTGAGGCCTAACAGACGATTTTCCCGCGACACCTTGTGCCAGAGCATGCCGGCTTCCAAAGTCACTTTCTCATCGTTTTTATTCAGGAACTTGTTTGCAAATTGAACGGCCGAAGAGCCCGTAGCCGACCAGACGCCGTGGCCTTCGACATAAAGCCAGAAATTCCGGCTGGATTTCGTGTTATGGAGGTCTTCAACCGAGACGGGGAGGGTTAAAAACGAATTATGGCTTGTTTTAATGTCCCCGTGAAGGTTGGGAGTGATGCTGGAAAGGATGCCGGCTTCGTTGGCCAGCGGGAAGTAAAGGCGGCTCAAGCGATCCGGCGATTCAACCTTAAAACTTGCGTGCTCATCCGTGAATTGCCACAGACTGTTTTTACCGTACAATGATGTAGACATAGGCGTTGGAAGCCATATAATATATACCTTTTTGGCCCCATCGTCTAGTGGCCTAGGACACTACCCTCTCACGGTAGGGACACGGGTTCGACTCCCGTTGGGGCTATTCTGCTTCGCTGCGTCCTTGTCGGCGCGGCTTCACGGGAATCCTTCCAGACCCTGCTTTTCTGTAACAGTTTAGTCATTTCGAGCGAAGCCCCGCCATTTGGCGGGGCGAGCGAGAAATCTCATCGAGTCGTGTGATGAGATCTCTCGTCGCTTCGCTCCTCGAGATGACAGAGGAGGACTTGCAGCGACTAAACTATTACGCTTTTCTCGCTCCTATTTGTAAACTATTAGTCAATCATGTATACTTATGACAATATAAATATAATATTATTTACTTGTGCTAACACTTAGTAGGGCTCTATGAGACTCCGTGTCAAATCTGTGTTCATTACAGGCGTAGTTGTCATTGCCGTGTTCCTCGCTGCCTGCGTGGTTTTGAAAATGACAGTGTTGAATGCTTTTCTGAAAGCCGGAGAAGAGGTTACGTTGCGCAGCACTCGGCAGGCGCTCAAGGTTTTTGACCAAAACGCGATGGAATTCGGCGAGCGCTTTGCCGGTGAGTCCAGTTCGGATGATGCCTATCAATTTGTGGCGGACGGCAACCGGGCATTCATCGATTCCAATCTGAATGATAAGACGGTGCAGAGCATGAAGCTTCATTTGATTGTTTTCGTGGATCTGGAAGGAAAAATCGTGTTTTCAACGGGGTTTGACCCACTAGGTCGTAAGGAGATTCTCGACGAGGCCCTGTTGAAAAAACATTTCTCAACCGGAAGCCTTCTCATGCGGACATTGACCGAACAAAAGAATCTTGCGGGGATTTTGATTTTGCCCCGGGGGCCCATGATTATCTCCTCGCGCCCGATTTTGAACAGCAGAAACGAAGGGCCTCCTCGAGGCACGCTGATTGACGGACGTTATCTGGATGAGAATCAGGTGAAGCGCCTAAGCCTTTTAACAGATCTCAAGCTCTCGATTTACCGTCCTGATGATGCGCTTCCGCCGCCGGATATTGAGTGGGCCCGCTTCTCTTTGATGAACAAACGTTCCGTTCTGGTTCGCCCGATGGACGAAGAAACCATCGCTTCCTACGTCTATCTTGAAGACATCTACGGAGAACCCCGGTTGATTTTAAAAGTTGAAAAGCCGCGCGATGTTTATCGAAGGGGCGAAGCCAGCGCATTCTCATTTTTAATTTCGATGATTTTTATCGGCCTGATATTTATGGCGGTGACGCTTCTTTTGTTGGAACGGATTGTTTTATCGCGCGTCTATGTTTTAAACGCGAGCGTCAACCAAATCAGGAAAACCGGCAAATTATCGACGCGTGTGCCGGTCAAGGGTAAAGATGAGCTTTCGAACCTTGCGGAGTCCATCAATGTGATGCTTCAGTCCATCCAGTCTTCCCACGAGGAACATTTAACGAGCAAGGAGCGGTTTGAGTTTGCCGTGCGGGGGTCCAGCGACGGGCTGTGGGACTGGGACCTTACGACGAATCAAATTTACTATTCACCCCGGTACAAGGAGCTCTTGGGATACGAAGAACATGAGTTTAAGAATGCATTGTCCTCGTTTGAATCTCATCTTCATCCGGAAGACCGCCCCCGGGTTTTTGAGGCGCTGAAAAACCATCTGGAAAAAAAAAGTCCTTACAACATTGAGTACCGCCTGCGCAATAAAAAGGGAGAATATCTGTGGTGCCGCGCCAGAGGCCGCGCCGTGTGGGACCCCAGTACGGGAAAAGCGCTGCGCATCGCCGGCTCCCTGACGGATATCACAGAACGCAATAAGGCCGAAATGATCATTCGTGAAAATGAAAGGCGCATGAGGACGCTCCTGGAAAACGTGGAATTTATGGCCGTGGGCTTGAATGCCGACGGGCGCATCGAATATGTGAACCCCCATTTTCTGAAACTGACCGGATACTCGCGGGAGGAGCTTTTGGCGAAGTATTGGTTCTCTCTGTTTATCCCCGAGGCGGAAAGGTACGAGACCCGGATTGCGTTCAAGGAGTTTTTAATCAAAGAATCGCCGCGCCGTACCGAAGCGCCTATTTTGACAAAGGCCGGCCACGCAAGGCGGGTCGTCTGGAACCACACGCTGTTGCGTGACGACGTGGGCCGGGCCATCGGCACATTGAGTCTTGGGGAAGACATCACCGAAATCACAAGACTTCAGCAAGAGATGATTGAGGCCGACAAGGCGGCGACCGTCGCGCAACTCGCGGCCGGTGCCGCTCACGAGGTTAAGAATCCGCTGGCGATCCTCTTGCAGGCGGTCGAATTCTTGTCGAAAAATGTGAAGGACAAGAATCCGGAGATCGAGAATCTTCTGAAGAAGATGGAAGAGGCGATCCGCCGCGCCGATAACATCGTTAAAGGGCTTTTGGACCTGTCGAGGCCTTCGCAGCTGGATGTCAAGCAGGAGGATCTGAATTCGATCATTGACCACGCACTTTCCTTGATTAAGAACCCTATTGACCGCAAGCGCATTCACGTCGTCAAAGCGTTAGACCCGTTAATTCCGCGGATCAGCCTGGATAAGGACAAGATTATTCAGGCGCTGATTAACATTCTTGGGAATGCGCTGGATGCGATGCCGGAAGGTGCTGTGCTGAGCGTTAAAACGGGTGTACAATCAGTGAGTAATCTGGTGGTTGCGGGCGGCCGCGAGCAGAGTCAACCGGTGAGGATCGTGAAGCAGATCGTGACCGTCGAAATAGCCGATTCGGGGCCCGGGATTCCCGAGAATCTCTTGCCGAATATTTTTAAGCCCTTTTTTACGACTAAGCGCGGCCTGGGTGGGACGGGGCTGGGGCTGTCGGTCGTCAAAAATATCATGAAAATTCACGAAGGAGCCATCAACGTTTGCAATCGGAAAGAAGGGGGGACGCTTGTGACGCTGGAGTTTCCTGTTTAACGATTGCAAAAAACAAGAAAAAAAGGGGGGGTTCGATGAGTGCCGATAAGAAAAAAATCCTGATCGTCGATGATGAAGAAGCGCTGACGGAGCTTTTGAAGCTGAACTTGGAAGAGACGGGCCGGTACATTGTGGAGGTGGAGAATAAGGGCTCGCAGGCGTTCCGGGCCGCTCAAGCTTTTCGTCCGGATATCATTCTTCTCGACATTGTGATGCCTGACAAAGAGGGCTCGGAAGTGGCGGCGCAAATAAAATCGGACCCGATGCTTCGAGACACGCCGATCGTATTCTTTACGGCCACGGTCTCGTCCGACGAGGTGGGGCGTTTTAACGGCGTAATTGGAGGACAGCCTTTCCTTGCCAAGCCCGTTACGATCGAACAAATTGAGGCGTGCGTACGCGAGCACGCCAGATAGTTTAGGCCCCATTTTTTATGGATCGCGCTTGACAATAAAATAGACCGCGTGTATACTCGCTCGAAGTTGGTGCAATCATACAAAATCCGGTGAAATTTCAAGAGACTCTTCTTAGGTTTTTTCTCGTCACTCTCTCAGTGTCTTTTTCCCGAATTCCGAAGAAAGGGCCGATCTGTGATTATTTTAGTTGAACAAACATGAAATCCGTTTGGAAAAATATAAATTAACGCGGAATATCAAACATCAGAACAGGAAGGAAAAAAATGAAGCGCACAAAACTCATTACAATCGTACTTTTAGGCCTAGCGTTTACCGTCACAGGCTGTGGTCAAAAGTCGAATGACCAGGCGAGTCTTTCGGGCACGGGCTTTGACTCGCTTTCTTCGACCGAGGAATTGGCACAGCTTCCTCAGAGCACCACTTCCAACCAGCAGACTTCGGTGGAGGTGCTGCCCATCGAAACGGCGCCGGTGACTCAATCCGGGAACCAAACTTTCTCCACAACCAGTGCGGTTTCGGGAGGTGCCGGCTTTACGATTTCTTCCGCCGCTTCCGGTTTGAGCCGCGAACAGCAGATTCAAACAGCTCTGAAGAACGCCGGCCTTTATCAGGGCAACATCGACGGCAAAATCGGCCCGAGAACCAAGAAGGCCATCGAACAGTTCCAAACCAATAACGGTCTTAAGGCGGACGGAAAAGTCGGCCCGAAGACTTGGGCGGCTTTAGAGCCGTATCTGACGGGCACGGCCTCCTCGGGAGATACCACGGCTGTCACTGAGTAGTCTATCGGAGGTGAATAGGGAGGGAGACCCCAATGACTGATCTGGGTTCAGGTATGTTTACATTTCTTGTTTCGTTTGCGGTCGCCGTGGGCATCGTCACCGCTTTTGTGCTTTACCAGACCGCGTTTGCAAAAAAAGAGGTGAAATTAGCCGTAACGGAGCCGAGCAAGCCTTCCGCAGTTTCTCAAGAAAGACCTTCGGCCATTCGCGAGAAGATCAAAAAGATTTTTCAAGTCCAACCGAATCCCGAGAGTGCGGCTCAAGCTGTCTCGAACCTGGTTGAGGAACAAGCCCGCCAAATGACGCAGGATATCCGACAGGAGTATTCCGTCAAATACCAGCTTGCGGTTCAGGACAAGAACAACGAGGTGGAAAAGGTGAGGCGCGATTACAACCTCGTGATGGAGAAATACAGCCTCGTTGAACAACTTTACAGCCATGCGGATTATCAGCGCAAGCAAACAGAAGCGATTGTAAAAAGTATCGCCGAGGGCCTTGTGGTCGTCAATCAAAAAGGGGAAGTTTTGATGATGAATCCCTCGGCCGAGAAGATTCTCGGCGTCCAAGGCGGGCGGAAGGTCGGACAGAGCATTTATGAAGAATTGCCGAATGAGGTGCTGATTTCGATGGCGCGTTCGAACAAGGGCGGAGCGCAGGACCAGGTGATTGAAATCCAGAGCAAGGATGAAAACGTGAAGAAGGTCATCCGCTCTTCGAGCGCGGTGATACAAAACGAGGACGGCCAAACCGTGGGAATGGTGAACATCCTGACGGATGTCACCAAGCAACGGGAACTCGAGGAGATAAAGACGAAATTCGTGTCCAACGTGACGCACGAGCTCCGCACGCCGATCGTTGCGATACAAAAGGCAATCGAAATTCTGCTGAGCCCGAGCGCAGGTTCACTGAATGAGACACAAAGCAATTTTCTGAATATCGTGGCCAACAATTTGAACCACTTGAGCCGTCTGGTCGAGGACGTATTGGATATTTCGAGAATTGACTCCGGCAAGATGAAAATCAGGTTTGTCGAGTCGCGGGTGGACAAGGTGATTGACGACGCTTGCCAGGTGCTCGAAACATGGGCGAAGTCCAAGAACATTCAAATTGTGCGAAACTTTTTGAAAGGCATTCCGGAGTTTTCGATGGATCCCGGAAGGGTCACGCAAGTTTTAAATAATCTAATCGGCAATGCGATCAAATTCACCCCGGCCGGCGGCAGCATCACCGTTGAGACCTCCTGGTCGAAGGACGGCAAGTTTGTGTGTGTCAGCGTGGCGGACACCGGCGTCGGGATTTCTAAAGAACACCAACTGAGGCTGTTTAAGCGCTTCGAACAGTTCGGGGACCAGGTGGGGGTCAGCGGCACAGGGCTCGGGTTGTCGATTTCAAAGGAGATCGTGGAAAGACACGGGGGTCAGATTTGGGTTGAAAGCGAGGAAAAGAAAGGAGCGAAATTCACTTTTACGCTGCCTCTCTATCCAAAGGTCGGTTAAAAAACACGAACGTGTCAGCATAAGACGGGGTGATGATGATGGCTTCTGGCAGCATAGCGATATTGGTGATTGACGATCAAAAGGATTTTGTCGATACGATGTCTTTTTGGCTTCGCACGAAAGGCTACGAAGTCAAAACGGTCACGAACGGCCGGGATGGGATCGAGGAAATCAAAAAAGGCGGTTTTGACCTCGTCTTTTTGGATTTCAAGATGCCGGAAATGAACGGCCTTGAGACGCTGGAGAAAATACGTGAGTTTAATAAAACCATTCCGGTGGTCATGGTGACGGCCTATGCGGACGATGCGATTGTCCACGAAACCAAACGCTACAATATTGCCGGGTTTTTTTCCAAGATGGAAAAACTGGATCAATTGCAGCGAACACTCGATGTGGTGTTGCGGGGCCTCAGGCGTTCCAAATCATCCCCGTAGGTCATGAGGAAGCCCGCCGGGTTATTGGCGCTTTTTTTCTTAAGTGTCTTTCTTTGCGGCGCCGCTAAAAAAGAAAGCACGGCCGTGATCGGACTTGCGGCGCCGCTGACCGGGGATCAGGCTTATATCGGGCTTGGGGTGCTGCAGGGCGCGCAGATGGCCGTTGAGGAGGCCAATATCAGGGGCCCGGTCTTCGGGGATACCCGACTCAGGCTGGAAGGCCTGGATGACCAGCACAACCCGACACAGGCGGTGTTGGTCGCGAATAAGCTTGTGGCCAATCCGGACGCGGTGGGCGTCATCGGGCATTTCAATTCAAGCTGCACGAAAGCAGCTTCCGCCATTTACCATGAGGCGCGCATGGTGCAAATCACGCCTGCTTCCACCAATCCCGAAATTTCACGACAGGGTTTTGACACGTTTTTCCGCGTATGCGCCACTGACGATGTTCAAGCGCCGGCCGCGGCCGAGTTTGTCTGGAACAAGCTCGGGAAACGCAAAATTGCGATCCTCGATGACCAGACGACTTACGGAAAGGGTATTGCGGATGAGTTTCAGAAGAGATTTAAGTTCTTGGGCGGAGAAGTGCTTTTGCGCAATGGCATCACGCAGGGCGAGAAGGATTTTACGCCGCTTTTGACGAAGGTAAAATCGATAGCCCCTGAGCTTATTTTTTACGGGGGCGTCTACCCGGAGCTTGGGCTCTTAATCAAGCAATCAAGGAAGCTCGGGCTTACGGCGGCGTGGATGGGCGGCGACGGCATTTTTGACGTGACATTGATTCAGATTGCCGGCCTCGAGTTTTCCGAAGGAACTTATTCGACGATGCTCGGCATTGACCCTCACGAACTTCCGTCTGCGAAGGATTTTTTGACGCGTTATGAGGCCCGTTACGGACCCATAGGCTCTTTTTCGGCGTACGGCTACGACGCGACTAATGTGTTGATCGAGGCGATCCGCCGCGCTGGTAAAAACGACAGAGAAGCTGTCTTAAAGGAAGTAAGGAATACCAAGGATTTTCAGGGGATCTTAGGCCCGATTAATTTCGATGAAAAGGGCGACGCGATCGGCAAGAGTGTCGGGATATTTAAAATCGAGAACGGGAAGTTCAAATTTTTGGAAGAAATGAAGCCCTAAATGTCATTCTGAGGCCCGCCTCAGGCGGGCCGAAGAATCTAAAAAACGAGATCCTTCGTCACTTCGTTCCTCAGGATGACGTATGGGTTATCGCTCGCAATGACAGCCAGAAAATAATTTGAACGCCCACATAGAGCTTTTCCTCCAGCAAGTCCTGAACGGCCTTACCATCGGCATGATCTATGCGCTGATTGCGCTGGGTTACACGATGGTGTACGGCGTCCTGCAGCTTATCAATTTTGCGCATGGTGAAATCTTTATGGTGGGCGCGCACCTGGCGCTTTTGATGATCTGGGTTTTGACGTCTTTTTTCGCCGGTGTCCCGTTTTGGCTCGTGATTCTCGGCGTGTTTTTGTTTGCGATGGCCGGCGCGTCGTTCCTGGGCGCCGCGATAGAAAAAACGGCCTATAAACCTTTGCGGGGTTCGCCGAAGCTCACGGCACTGATCACGTCAATCGGCGTTTCATTTTTTCTGCAGAACGCCGTGATGCTTCTTTGCGGTTCCAGGGAAAAAACGGTTCCGGAAGTGGTCCCGAATCTGCGCTTCGGCTTGGGCGCGGTTTCTTTTTCGCTGGTTCAGCTCATTATTTTTCTGACCTCCCTGGGGCTCATGTTTTTCCTCACATGGTTTGTGAAGAGCACGTCCTTGGGCCGAGCGATGCGCGCGACCGCCGAGAATCCGGAGGCCGCGCTTTTAATGGGGATCTCGGTGAACCGGGTGATCCGCGTGACGTTTATGCTGGGCTCCGCGCTCGGAGCGGTTGCGGGAGCCTTGTTCGCGATGTACTACGGCAGCATCAATTTTCACGACGGGTATCTGGCAGGCATCAAGGCGTTTACGGCCGCGGTGTTTGGCGGCATCGGGAGCATTCCGGGTGCCATGCTCGGAGGAATTTTATTGGGGCTGTTTGAAGGGTTGGCAGCCGGCTATATCTCTTCCGAATGGAAAGACGCGTTCGCGTTTTTACTTCTAGGCGCGGTCCTTATTTTTAAACCTTCCGGTCTGTTCGGCGAAAATCTTCCGGAAAAGGTCTAATTGGATACTTTTAAAAAACATCCCTACTCTTTTCAAGTATTGTTTTTTTTATTTCCGTTTATTTTTTTCCCTCTGATAGATAAAAACGCCTACCACATGGACCTCATGACGAATGTCGGGATTTACGTGCTCTTGGCGATGGGCCTTAACGTGGTGGTGGGTTCCGCGGGACTCTTGAATCTGGGGTACGCCGCTTTCTTCGCAATCGGCGCCTACACCTATGCGTTTTTGAATTTGAACTGGCATTGGCCGTTTTGGGCCGCGCTGCCGGTTTCGGGGTTGGTGTCGATGCTTTTTGGGCTCGTGATCGGCATTCCTTCGATTCGCGTGAGAGGCGATTACCTGGCCATTACGACGCTGGGCTTCGGGGAGATTGTCCGGATCGCGTTTAACAATCTGGACCAGTGGACCGGCGGACCCAACGGGCTTTTGGGAATCTCAAGGCCTTCCGTTTGGTTTTTAAGTTTTGAAAATGGACTTCATATGAAACTTTATAAATTTTCGGTGAACGCCACGCCCTATTTTTATCTCGTGCTTTTTTTGGTCGCGGTGACCGCGTATCTGCTTTTTCGCATGTGTGACTCCAAGATCGGCCGTGCGCTGGTCGCGATCCGCGAGGATGAGCTCGCGGCCTCCTGCATGGGCGTATCGACGCTCCAGGTGAAGCTTGTCGCGTTCGGCGTGAGCGCATTTATTGCGGGGATTGCGGGCTGCGTGTTTGCTTCCAAGCAGACGATTGTGACGCCCGACAGCTTTGACTTTGTGCTGTCGGTGCTGATCCTGGCCATGGTGGTGCTGGGGGGAATGGGAAACATCTGGGGCGCGGCGCTGGGCGCTTTGGTTCTCGGTATTTTGCCTGAGCTTTTAAGGGGTTTTGCCGCGTACCGGATGCTGATCTTCGGACTACTCATGATTTTCATGATGATCTTTCGGCCTCAAGGGATCTTGGGGAGCCAGCTCATCCGCCGGGAGCTCAAAGGACACCGGAAGGAGGCTGACTCCCATGGCGCTTCTTGACGTGCGCTCCATCTCCAAGCGGTTTGGCGGCGTGTCGGCCGTGAAGCATATGAGTCTCACCGTGGACGCGGGCCAGATTGTGAGCCTCATAGGTCCTAACGGCGCCGGAAAAACTTCCTTTTTTAATTGTCTCACGGGCCTTTTGCCGGTCGACGAAGGGGAAATCCTTTTTCAGGACGGACGGACCCGGCTGAACGGCCTTCCGAGCCATAAGATTCTCCAGTGCGGCGTCGCGAGGACCTTTCAAAATTTGAGAATTTTTAAAAACATGACGCTGCTTGAAAATGTGTCAATCGGTTACCATACGCGCACTTCCTCAAAACTGTGGGATGCTTTTTTAAGAACCCGGCGGTTTAAGACGGAAGAAGAAAGGGTGTTTACGAAAGCCGAACTTCTTCTTTATTTCGTGGGCCTTGAAAAATGGGCCAATGAAATCGCAGCCAATCTTCCTTATGGCCATCAAAAACGCCTGGAGATTGCCAGGGCTCTGGCGTGCGGGCCCAAACTGTTGTGTCTGGATGAGCCGGCGGCCGGCATGAACCCGAATGAAAAGGCTGAGATTGCGGACCTCATCCGGCGGATCCGGCAAAAGGGGGTGACCGTGCTTTTGATCGAGCATGACATGAAAGTGGTGATGCCGCTTTCGGACCGCGTGATTGTGATGGATGAAGGCGAAAAAATTGCGGAGGGCATGCCTCAAGAAATTCAAAACAATCCCAAGGTGATCGAGGCGTACTTGGGAGAGGGCTAAAGTCGTGTTGGAACTCAACCACGTTTACACGCGTTATGAAAAGGTGGAATGTCTGAAAGGCATTACGTTTCGCGTTCACGAAGGCGAGATGGTGGCGCTTTTGGGCGCGAATGGCGCAGGCAAGACCACGGTTTTAAAGACAATTTCCGGACTCGTGCGCCCGACGGCCGGGGAGATTTTTTTTCGCGGAAAATCCATTGCGTTGCTGTCAGCCGAGGAGATCGTAAGGCTGGGGATTGTGCATGTGCCGGAAGGGCGTAAAATTTTCCAGAAACTGGATGTGCTTGAGAATCTGGAACTGGGCGCTTTTGTAAGGAACGACCCGGGGGAAACTGCTAAGGACCTGGAGCAAATCTTTGCGCTTTTTCCGGTTTTAGAAAAACGCCTGAAACAAAAAGCCGGCACTCTTTCCGGCGGAGAACAGCAGATGCTTGCCATCGGCCGCGGGCTTATGTCGGGGCCTTCGGTGCTTTTATTGGATGAACCCTCTTTGGGTCTGGCGCCGATTTTGGTTTCGGCGATTTTCAAAATGATCGAAGAAATCCACAGGCGGGGAAAGACAATCCTGCTTGTCGAGCAGAATGCCCGTAGGGCGCTTAAGATCGCCAAACGCGCTTATGTCATTGAAACGGGTCAGATAGTGCTGGAGGGAAGCGCCGACGAGATCCGGAATAACCCGGCCGTGCAGGAGGCGTATCTTGGGGGAAGGGAGAGGCGCTAGCGCGCGTTTTTTTTAAGGATGAAGTTGAGTTTGCCGGTTTTATCCAGCACGATGTCCAACCACTTCTCCTGCAAGGCTTTTCTGTGCGCTGCGCAAAGGAGTACCGGGTACATCTCGCCGGGTTGCGGCATCACGTTTGTCACGGTTTCAATCTCCACACCCTGGTTTGAACCGCAAGCGGAGCATAGTTTTGCAAGGGGCACTTCTTTGGGCATCGCTCTTTTCTATTGCTTATCCGTAAATCAATAGTATATTTTAATGTGCTCCTGTTTGCAACCCTTGTCATGTTTTGCTAAACTATTGACCTTATGGCCACGCGCGCGGCCGTTTCGGCAAAAGGCAGAGTGTGAAGACAAACGACGGAAAAGTAAGCCTTGTTTTTTTAGCGGCAGTTTTTACGGCTGTCTCGGTTTACGCGTCCAATGAGATTGCCAAAGCCTCCATTTCGCCGGGCCGGTCCACCCATTTCACCGTAGACAGCTCCGAGCTTGAGCCGTTTGATCTGAATAAGAAAACCGATGAGGAGGGGGGAATCAAATTTTATCAGGACGGAAATACCACCATCGGTTTTAACGAGGATGGCGGCCCGGCCGTCGGCACGAGGTTTTAGATCGCCGATATTGTCATTATAGGTGCCGGCGCCGCAGGACTCATGACGGCGATTCAAGCCGCTCGCCAAAATGACGGCGAGTCTTCGACAATTCTTTTGATAGACCGCCGCCAAAAAATCGGCGCGAAAATCCTGATCTCCGGCGGCACCCGCTGCAATGTCACCAACCGTGAAGTCCTGTCTTCCGACTATCAGGGCGGCGTTTCTCATTTCGTAAAGCACGTTCTGGAAGCTTTCACGCCCCGTGAAACGATTGATTTTTTTGGGCAAATGGGCGTGGAGCTGGTGTTAGAGCCCACCGGAAAGTATTTTCCGACGACCCATTCAGGAAAAACCGTGCTCGAGGCGCTGGTGAGAGAAACCGAGCGTCTGGGTATTGAACTTAAGACAGGCGTTGTGATTACCGGCGTTGAGAAGGAAGGAAATTTTTTTCGTCTTTCGGGAAAATCGGAGACGGAAAGCTCCCTGCTTGCCAAAAAAGTAATTCTCACGACCGGCGGACTGTCTTATCCCGAAACGGGGAGTGACGGCACAGGCTTCCAAATCGCCCGCTCTTTCGGCCATACGATTGTTGACACTGCGCCTGCACTGACACCGCTTACGACCGACGATGAGGATTGGCGCAGTTTAAGCGGCATCACGCTCCCCGTGAAACTTTCATTTTATAAACAAAACCGTAAAAAAGCCGAAGCCCGAGGCTCGTTTCTGTTCACGCATTTTGGTTTCAGCGGGCCGGTTGTTCTGGATATCAGCCGTCATTGGACGAAGGCGGGGCTCCAAGAGGAGCCGCGGGTGGAAGCCAGTTTCCTGCCGGATCAAAATGAGGCGGCGCTTGGGAGCGTCCTGGAGAAAAAGAAAAATGCAAATCCCCATAGGAAGCTTAAAACCGTGTTGTGTGAGGATTTTTCTTTGCCGGCGCGTTTCGTGGAGGTTTTCCTTAGGAAAGCGGGCGTCAGCACCGACAAGAAAATTATCCGCCTTCTTTTGAACTGTCCGCTCCGCGTCACCGGCGTTGTTGGTTACAAGAAAGCTGAAGTGACGGCGGGCGGCGTGGACTTAAAAGAAGTGAATGTGTCGACGATGGAATCCAGGAAGGTGCCTGGCCTATATTTCGCGGGTGAAATTTTGGATGTGGACGGCCGTATCGGCGGTTTTAACTTTCAGTGGGCCTGGTCCAGCGGCGCCGTGGCGGGCCGCGCCGCAGTGAAGAGTCTATCTTGATATCTATGACACGTTATACCATGCGCCTGATCGGTTTCTCGTCCAGCATGCTCCGTGGCATTGACGTAAGTGCGGGGAGCCCTGCCTGCCGGCACCTGCCCGTCCGGCAGGCGGGGGCAGGCTCGGCAAATTGGCAAAACTCGCGCTGGGCCGCGCTTCAAGACTTTGACATAAATCATAAGGGAGACGTTCAATCGGAAATTGTCCGAGGCGTCTTTTGGCTAAAAGACGCCGAGTTTTTTCCGATTGAATGAGGGCTCCCATGATTTATGGAGAAGTCACGCGGCATAAGAATCAAAAAGAGTTAGTCTTAAATTATACTTACAGACGCGAAGATCTATGATTTACTTAGTGTCTACATCGCCTAGAAGGAAGAAGTTGCTCCGAGAAGCGGGGATCCGGTTTCGGGTTTTGCGGCCGTATTATCATGAGAAAGACGTGCCGGGTCTTAGGCCAGCCGCGCTCGTGAAAAGACATGCGTTGGAAAAGGCAAAATCAGCACAGCCGCTTGTTAAGAACGGCACCTTGTTATCGGCCGATACGATTGTCTATTTCAAAGGCGGTGTGATCGGAAAGCCAAGAAACATCAAGGAGGCTGTTCGAATACTATCGAAACTGCAAGGCCGGTGGCATGCGGTCTATACGGGCGTGGCGCTGCTTAAGCTCTCGGCGGGTCAAATAATAAAAAAGAAACTTTTTTCCGAAAAAACAGGAGTGTTCATCAAAAAAATGTCCCCGGCGGATATCTATTCTTACTTTAGGAAGATCAGTCCGCTCGATAAAGCGGGCGCCTATGCGATCCAGTCGAGACAATCGTCGATCGTCGAAAAACTGAAGGGTTCCTTCTCAAACGCCGTCGGTTTGCCGATAGAGGAATTAAAGCGCTGGGTGACGCCGTCATTCGGCCCGTGGTTTTATTTGCTAATAATTTATGCTAGACTGAATTATTCGTGAATTCATAAAAAGGAGAATTTTGAGAGCGTGGAAGACAAGGTTTTGATTTCGAGGGAAGGTTACGAGAAGCTCAGGAAAGAGCTGAAACATTTGAAGACTGTGAAACGCAGGGAGATCGCGGAAGACATCGCGCGGGCACGGGCTTTCGGCGATTTAAAGGAGAACGCCGAGTACGATGCCGCGAAAAACAGTCAGGCGTTCAACGAAAAAAGGATCTCCGAGCTGGAAGACCGTTTGACGCGCGCCGAAATTCTCGATGACACGAAAATTCCCAAGGACCGGGTGTTTATCGGCGCGACCGTGAAACTAAAGGACGCCAGGACGAACGAGGAGATCACCTACTCGATCGTGCCTCACGATGAGGCCAATTTTGACGAAGGCAAACTTTCTGTTAATTCTCCGATCGCGAAGGGGCTTTTGGGCCTGAAGGCAGGGGATTCCGCCGAGATCAGGATTCCAGCCGGGACTCTGAAGTACAAGATTCTGAAGATAAGCCGCTCTTAAAAGGGGACAGCCATTTAAAAGGGGACAGCCATTTATAAATTAAATGGCTGTCCCCTTTTAAATGGCTGTCCCCTTTAACCACCCTTTAACCAAAATCCTCAATTAGTTTCTTGAGCGTTTCCACCGACTGGCACACGTTGATTTTTCCGCGAAACTCCGCAGCGCCCGGCAGGTTCTTGAAGTACCAACAGGCGATTTTCCGCATCTGGCAAACCACGGTTTGCTCATCGCGATAAGTCAGTTCAAGGTCGAGGTGTTTCAACAGCGCTTTTTTTCTTTCTTCGAAGCCCGGTTCTTGGGGAAGTGGTTTGCCCTGAAGCGCATGCTCGACCTGTCTGAAGATCCAGGGGTTTCCCAGCCCCCCGCGGCCGATCATGACACCGTCACATCCGGAGATTTTTTTGAGGCGCAGCGCGTCCGCGCCGCTTAAGATATCCCCGTTGCCGATCACGGGGATTTTCACGGTTGCTTTCACGAGGCCGATGGCTTCGTAGTCGGCGTTGCCCGAATAACCTTGTTCGCGCGTGCGGCCGTGAACCGTGATGGCATTCATGCCGCACTCTTCGGCAATCTTGGCGATGGCGGCGGCCTCTTTGCCTGAAGGGTCCTTGACGCCCAGCCGCATCTTGACGGTGACGGGGATTTTTTTGACAGCTTTCACGACCGCTTTAAAGATTTCACGCGCTTCGTCGGGTCTGGCAAGGAGCGCAGAGCCTGCGCCTTTGCCGGCAATTTTGGGGACAGGACAGCCGAAGTTGATATCTAAAAGATCGTAGCCCATGTCTTCTATTTTTTTGGCGGCCTCGCCCATCGCTTCGGGCCGGCAGCCGAATATCTGCGCGCCGAGCGGCTTGTCTTCAGGAAGGGTTTCCATGAGGCCGCCGGTGTTCTCGTTGCCGCGAATCAGGCCCTCGGCGGAGACCATCTCCAAAAAACAAAACTCCATGCCGTAGGAGCGCGAAATAAGCCGGTACGCGAGGTCCGTGCACCCCGCCATTGGTGAGGAGATAACTCCCGACTTTAAAGTGAGAGATTTAAGCTTAATCATGGGCGTATTGTAACACGAACCCTTCCTATGGTACACTACCCGTGCTTATAGCAGTTCTACCTGGCGCTGCGAAGTCGGTTTGATTCGCAGTTTTTATTTTTGTGTAACCTATTGTGAATAATCAACTTATGATAACTCAACAGAAGATCAGAAATGTCGCGATCATCGCGCATGTCGACCATGGCAAAACCACGTTGGTGGATGGGATCCTGCGCCAGATGCACGTTCACCGCAATATCGAAGAAATGGGTGAATGCATCATGGATTCGATGGATCTGGAGAAAGAGCGCGGGATTACGATTCGTGCCAAAAATGCGAGTGTTGTTTATAAGGGCATAAAGATCAATATTGTCGATACCCCCGGCCACGCTGATTTCGGCGGCGAGGTTGAGCGTACGCTCAAAATGGTCGATGGCGCGCTCCTTTTGGTCGACGCGAAGGACGGCCCGATGCCTCAGACGCGTTTTGTTTTAAGAAAAGCGCTTGAGCTTGGCCACAAAGTGATCGTCGTGATCAATAAAGTCGATCGTGCGGACTCGCAGATAGAGGAGGTCGTGAACCGTACGTTTGATCTATTTTGTGATCTGAACGCGAATGAGGAACAGCTTGATTTTCCGATCGTTTATACTGCGGCCACTCAAGGCACCGCCACATTGGATATGGCGAAGCCGGCCAAAAATATCAACGCGCTTTTAGACGTTATCTTAGAGAAGATCCCGCCTCCGAAGGTGGTCCTAAAGGGCCCTCTGCAAATTTTGGTACTCGCGCTCTCGCAGGATTCTTATAAGGGCAAGATGGGTATCGGGAAGGTCACCGGCGGGATGATCAGAAAAAATGATATTGCGATGCTGGTACGGCGAGATAAAAGCCGGGTGACAGCCAAAATTACAAATATTCTTGTTTATCAGGGTCTTGAACGCGCCGAGGTAGAGAGCGCGGAAGCAGGCGAGATTGTCGCGGTGGGGGGATTTGAAAACATCGGCATAGGGGATACGATCACCGATACGGCTAACCCCATGCCGCTTGAGCCTCCGGTGATTGATGAACCAACCGTGCAGATGACGTTCGGCGTCAACACCAGTCCTTTTTCCGGCCGCGAAGGCAAGTACGTCACCTCGAGAGTCTTGCGTGACCGTCTTTTTAAGGAGCTTGAAACCAATGTTTCGCTTCGCGTGACGGAAACCGACAGCCCCGACACTTTTTTGGTGGCCGGCCGCGGGGAATTGCATCTTGGAATCCTAATTGAAACCATGCGCCGCGAGGGTTATGAACTTCAGGTGTCCCAGCCGGAAGTCATTCTCCATGAAAAAAACGGCGTGAAGTATGAACCGTTTGAGTTTTTGATTGTAGACGTGCCGTCCGAATATCAGGGCTCGGTGATCGAGGAAATAGGAAAACGCCGGGGCCTCTTAAAAAATATGATTCAGGCGCCCCTGCCTGCCGGACAGGCAGGGACGGGTGAACTGCATCTTGAGTATCAGATTCCCACACGCGGCGTGATCGGGCTCAAAGGTGTTTTTATGACAAAAACGCACGGCACCGCGATCGTGCACCACGTGTTTGATGAGTATCAACCGATGGTCACGGAAAAGATTGAGTCCGCGCCGCATGGGTCGCTTGTTGCCAGTGAGCCGGGCGTGTCTACTTCTTATGGCTTGAATAATGCACAAGGCAGAGGCGCGCTTTTCATCGGTTCCGGCGTCGAGATTTACCAGGGAATGATTATCGGCGAAAATTCCAGGGACGAAGATCTGGACTTGAGCCCTTGCAAGTCGAAAAAGCTCACCAACATGCGCTCTTCCGGGTCGGATGATGCGATTGTGCTCACGCCGCCCAAAGAACTGCCGCTGGAACTGGCGATCGAATACATCGCGCCCGATGAGCTTGTCGAAGTGACGCCCAAGAGCATTCGTCTGCGCAAAAGGGTGCTTGACCCGCTTCAAAGAAAAAGATTGCGAAGACAAGAAGAATAATTACTGATTCTCTGTCATTTCGAGGAGCGAAGCGACGAGAAATCTCATAAAGAAGATTTCTCACTTCGTTCGAAATGACAAAGAAAGATCTCTCGCCCGACAGAAATATGTTGGGCTCAAGATGACAGGTTATGGAAAAATGACTCATGGGAAAGACAAAAGGCGAACGGTTGCAGGTTGTCTTAGCGCGTTTTGGGGTTGCCTCGCGTCGGGGCGTCGTGGCCATTATTGAAGAAGGCCGCGTGCGCGTAAACGGAAGTATTATCCGCGGGAAGGGCCGCCGGGTTTTCCCCGATGACAAAGTCACCGTTGATGACACGGAGCTTTCCACGGATGTTCCGCAAAAGAAGCGGTATTTTATTTTGAATAAACCCAAAGGCGTGATGACGACGATGCAGGACCCCAACGCCAAGCGTACGGTCGCCGATTTTTTTAAGGACGTTCCCGAGCGGTTGTTTCCGGTCGGCCGTCTCGACCGCGACACGACGGGTTTGCTCCTCATGACCAATGACGGCGAGCTGGCGTATCGCCTGACGCACCCGAAATTCGGCATTGAAAAGCGTTACCACGTGCGCGTGTTGGGGGTCGTCACGCAGGCTAAGATCAAAAGGCTCGAAGGCGGCGTGGATCTCGAGGAAGGAAAAACGGCTCCTTGCCGGATTGAGGTGGAGAAACTTTCGTCCCGCGAAACTTCTTTATTCGTCAAACTGCATGAAGGCAAAAAAAGGCAAATACGAAGAATTTTTGAGAAAAGTGGGCACCGGGTGATAGAATTGGAACGGTTGAACTACGGGCCTTTGTCCATAGAGGACCTCAGGTTCGGCGAGAGAAGGGAACTTACGCCCCGTGAAGTGAATGAACTTAAAAAAGCCACGGGTCTATCAGGGCTTGGTCAAATTTCTGGTTTAAGCCAGTCAAACAGGAGGGTAGGAAAACATTAGCATTCTAGACAGCATCCGCGACTTTTTCGGCGGACTTTTCGCTCCAAAGAGTGTTGCCACAGACAGCTCCAAGAAACTTTACGTCGGCAACCTGAATTACAATGCGAAGGACGAGGATATCAAAAGGCTTTTCTCGACTTACGGCCAGGTATTCGCCGTGCATCTGGTGAGGGACCGGCGCACAAAAAAGCCCAAGGGTTTTGCGTTTGTGGAGATGGCGAGTGTCGACGAACTTGAGAAGGCATTAAAACTGGGGGGCACGGAGTTCATGGGCCGTAAGATCACGGTTTCGATTGCGAAATCCCAGGGCCCCCGTTTTCGCGGACCTTTTCGCGGCAGCCGGCCGCGCTATTCCAATCGCAGCGGTCCCCGGCGCAGTGGTCCCGGCCCGACTCGTTTTAGCAACGAGCCGAAGGAAAACTAATACTGACATTTTACAGGAATGAGCGGATCTTTTTCGCGGTGAGCGCCAGCTCTTCCTGCGAAGCTTTTTTGGCATGCACGAAGCTGAATTCTCCCGGCACGCCCTGGACAGGAACCAGATGAATATGGGCGTGAGGAACTTCCAGCCCGTAAACCATCACGCCGATTTTTCTGCACGGCACCGCTTTTTTGATGGCTTGCGCCACCTTCTTGGCAAAGATTACAAGTCCCCCCAAGGACTCATCATCAATGTCGAAGATGTAATCAATCTCTTTTTTCGGGATTACGAGCGTGTGCCCGGCGTGAATCGGCTTAAGATCTAAAAAGGCGAAGAACCTCTCGTCTTCCAAAATCTTATGACAGGGTATCTCGCCTTTTATGATTTTAGTGAATAACGTGGGCAATTTTAGTACGCTCCTTTCAATCCATGCCAAGCCGCCCGAGGCGGCCCGTGAGCCTTGACTTTTCATACATCCATTGAAAGAAAAACGAGGCGAGCACCAAATAGGCGGCGTTCAGCGAAAGCGGGATGAAAAAAAATGCCGCATCCATCCGGCCCGTGTGGATTACCGAGCGCATTCCCTCAAACACGTAAGTGGCGGACAGGGCTTTTGAGACCGGTTGCAGCCAGGGCGGCAGCACGGAGAGCGGATAAAACACGGCAGCCAGCGGCTGGATCAGGAAAGGAATGCCCCAGATGAGCGCCTCCGCCGCGTGTCCCCAACGGATCATCAGCGCGGCCGTGAAGATCCCAAGCGCCCAGCCGAATAAAAGAAGGTTAAAGGATAAAGGTAAAAGGTAAAAGGAAAGATTGGAAATCCAGTTGAGATGAAAAAGGCTCGCGACGATCAAAGACAGGATCGTGACGATAATGAGAATTTTGACGATGCCGTAAAGAATCGCCGCGGCTATCCATTCCCAGATTTTGAGCGGTGAGATCAGGAGATTCAGGATGTTCTGCGTCCAGATATCCTCGACAAACGAAATACTGACCCCTTGTTGGCTTCGGTAGAGAATGTCCCAGAAAATCATCGCGTTGATCAAGGAGGACGTGACATTCAGTAAACTATTTTGCGAAAGGCTCCTCAGGTACATCGATACGTAACCCCACACTAAAAGTTCCATGACCGGCCAAAGGATAATTTCAAACGTACGGGGCAGACTTCGCTTGTGCAGATACAAATACCTGAGAAACATCGCGCCTATCCGTCCAAGCGTCTGGGTCATTGGGCTTTCCCGGAAATCAGATCGCCGCTCCTGACGATCCGGATGAACACTTGTTCGAGTGTTTTGCTTTCAAAATCCCGCAGAACTTCTTTCGGCGTCCCCTCGGCAATCGTTTTGCCCTCGTTGATGAAAAGGATGCGGTCACAAATTTCCTCCACTTCCGGCATGTTGTGAGAGGTGTAGAGGATGCCGATGGCCCTCTCTTTTTGTATGTTTTTAAGGATTTTTCTCACCGTGTCCGCCATTTCAGGATCGAGACTGGCGGTCGGCTCGTCCAGAAGCAACAGCTCCGGGTCATTCAACAAGCACTTGCAGAGATTGAGGCGCGTTTTTTCTCCGGCCGAGAGCGCACCAGTCAGGCGGTTTTTCAGGTAAGTAATTTCGAAAAGTTTCAAAAGGGCATCGATTTTATTTTTGTGATTTTTCACGTCGTAAAGCTTTGAGAATATCGCGAGGTTTTCCATGACCTTTAAGTTGGAGGGGAGCTGGGCGTAGGCGGATGAAAAATTGAGCCTCTGCGAAATCGCATGGCGGTATTTCAGCGGCGACAGGCCGAATACGGAAACCTCCCCGGAAGTGGGGGTGAGCAGCCCCAGGAAAATATGGATCGCGGTGGTTTTTCCCGCGCCGTTTGGTCCCAGGAGTCCAAGGATCTCGCCGCGTTTTAAAGTGAGCGAGAGGTTGTCGAGCGCCTGGGTGTCCGGGTAGATTTTGCAGATGTTTTTTGCGGCCACCAAAGACTCCATCAGAGTCCTCGCCGGCCGAAATTTTTGTTTTGCATATAGGAAGAGTGTAGGTATAATCGTCTGATAATTCAAGAGAGAATTCATGAGGAAGCGTTTAGCCATAGGGTCAGTTTTTTTTGCTGCCGGTTTATTTCTTGTCACCGGATGCGCAACGACGCGGGCCAGGAGACCGGATCCCAAGGCGGAGCAGCAGAACCAAATCGCCCGGATGCAGGCAGAACTTCAGGCAAAGGATAGCGAGATTCAGGAACTCGAGGCTAAAGTCGAGACTTACGAGCAGGCGCTTCAACAGACTCATTCCGGTACTCCCGGCACTTCCGGTCAATCGCCCCTCATCCGCGTATCGGGCGTGTCCGTGGAGGACGTTCAAAGAGCTCTGATTCGTTCAGGGTTCGATCCCGGCCCCGTCGACGGCCATGCAGGCAAAAAGACAAAGGCAGCCATCCGTGAGTTTCAAAGAAGGAACAATCTTAAGGTCGACGGTATCGTCGGCGAACAAACCTGGTCACGGTTAAAGTGAGTGAGCACCGGACTTGCGCGACCCGCCACGCTTTTTGGCGGGGAGCGCCAAGTCCGCCGTGCGAACTCATCCCGAGGAGGTCGCCGCGGCGACCGACGAGGGATCTTATCGGTAATCCTCACGGGAGCGTAGATCACATCTGTTTTGATTCCCGCTAAAAGATTGCGGGAATGACATTAAAAATGAGTCGATAAATGTTTATTCATATGGTGTTATTTAAAATCAAGAAGAAGAACGTGCCCCTTTATGTGAATGACTGCAAGATCTGGGAAAAGGAAGCCGAGCGGCACCGGGGCTTCATCGGATACCATATGCTTTTCCGCACCAACGCAAAAGGCGAATATGCTTCTTTTTACATGTGGAAAACGCAAAAACATCACGCGCGTTTCATGAAAAAGCACCATGACCGTTTGGTTTCCCTGTCCAAATGCCCGGTCGAGGTCATCGGTTATTACAACTTTACCACTTACTGAGTAAACCCGGCCCTTTATGGAACAACTGCATTCAATAGCGTTATTAATTCCCGAAATCAAAGAACTCCTGGCGGGGAAGAATTATGTTTTGCTGAAACAGGTGATGCGGGAATGCAGTCCGCTGGATTTCGCGGATTGCTGGAAGAAATTTGATGAGGAAGAGCGCCTGCAGATTTTCAAACTTCTGCCCGCCAAATCCGCGCTGAAACTGTTTGAAATTCTTGACGTGGATGACCAGCGTTTTCTTCTCGGGAAACTCAGCGAAGAGAATGTGACGCCGATCCTTGAGGGCATGCATTCACCGGACTTAGCGAAGATTTTCCATAAAATGTCCCCGCGCGCGGTCAAGAAAATGACGGGGCTTATCAAGCGCCAGGAAGCGCTTTCACACATCGATCTTCTGATGACGTTCCCGGAAAAATCGGCGGGAAGCCTCATGCATCCCGAGTTTGTGAGGCTCTCGCCCAAGATGAACGCCAAGCAGGCGCTTTTACTGCTGCAGGCCATCACCCGGCCCAATCAAAAGGAGCATCTTTATTCGCTGTATGTGACGGACGATCAGGGAAAAGCTCTGGGAAGTTTAAGCCTCCAGGATCTTGTGAGCGCGCCGCCGGATGAAGAGCTTTCACAGCTCATGTCATCGGTAGAGGGGGTCAAGATTCGACCCGAAACGGACCAGGAAGAGGTGTCGAAAATATTTTCCAAATACGGTTTGACAGGTGCACCGGTCGTGGATGAAACCGGAAAGCTTTTGGGTGTTCTGATGGTCAAGGACATTCTCTCGGTTGTCCGCCAGGAAGCCACCGAAGACATTGCAAAGATGGTTGGTACGAAGGCGATGGATTTAAGCGAGCGCTCCGTTTTCAGAATCGTGCAGTTTCGCATGCCGTGGCTTGTCGTGACGCTTTGCGCAGGGGTTTTTATCTCGGTTATCGTCAGGTATTTTGAGCCGATATTGACAAAGATTATTGCGCTTGCGTCATTTTCGCCGATCATTGCCGGCATGGGAGGCAATGTGGGGTCGCAGTCCGCCACGATCATGGTCCGGAGCCTGGCGCTCGGCCAAATCAACGGGCAGCACAAACTGAGGACCGTTTTCAGGGAGATGCGGGTCGGCATCATCATGGGACTGGTTTATGGCGCGGTCTTGGGCCTGATCGCGTATCTGATTTACGGAAGCCGTTATCATTTGGCATTTTCTCTTGTTGTAGTCATCGGGATGTGGACCTCTATGACGGTGGCGGCGACCATGGGCGCGCTCGGGCCGATTCTACTGGACCGGTTGGGCATTGACCCTGCGACAGCGACCGGGCCCATAATCACTACTTTGACGGACATCATCACCGTTGCCACTTATTTAGGATTGGCCACGCTTTTACTGTCCAGCCTCTGATTCATGCCCCATCTCCACAAGCTGTCCATTTCAGGCTTCATTTTTCTTTTCGCCGCCTGCGCCGCGCCGCTCAACGCCCTTGAGATTGAATACGCCAAGGTGTTTGACGTCACAGGCAGTGTCAAATTTGCCGGTTTTAAGAGCGGCCGCTGGCAGCCCTTGCTCCGGAACCTGCTTTTAAAATCAGGCACCCGGGTCAAAACCGGCAATCAGAGTTCCGTCCAGATCAAATTGAACAGGGACTTTACGGGCGTCCTGAAGCTAAGTCCCAATTCGTATCTCGAGCTCAAAAATGAGCCCCCGAACAAGATCTATCTCGAGAAAGGGGATCTTTTTGTGATCTGCGAGGCTGATACGGAGGCGGCCCCGGCGGCCGGGAGCGGAGCCTTGCAGGTAAGCACGAAAGACCTGCTGATGGAAATCAGGCAGGGGGGTTGTATTATTTCGGTCTCAGATCGGGGCACTTGGCTTAAAGTGTTTCAGGAAAAAGTTGAGGCTGCCCACGTGTTGGCTGATCGCACGAAAACAAAAACCTGGACGGTCCATGAGGGGTATCAGCTTCACGCGAAGAGCTCCGGCGCTCACACCTCTTTAAAACGCATGCAGTATGAGAATTATGACGCTTGGCAGGTCTGGATACGCGGCTGGTATGACCACAAGGACAAGATTGCCGCCGAAAAAATGAGGAAGGAGTTGTCCGCTTGAGAGGATGGGTTTTATTTCTGACTATAGTGTGCGTCAGCTCGTTTTTATTCTTTTTTCGTCTCGGAGAGCGCCCTTTAAGAAATCCCGACGAAGGCCGTTATGCCGAGATCGCCAAGGAGATGGTGGAGAGGCGCGACTGGGTGGAGCCAAGGCTTTACGGCGTGGATTACCTGAAAAAGCCGGCGCTGTTTTATTGGCTGATTGCGCTTTCATTCCAATGCTTCGGTTTTACCGAATGGGCGGCGCGCCTTGTTCCGGCGTTTTTTGGGGTGATTGGCGTTTTAGCCGCTTTTTTATTTGCCCGCAGGATTTTCGGCGAAAAAACGGCGTTTTGGTCGTCACTTATCTTAGTCTCCAATTTTTGGTATTTGCAGGTGGGGCGGTATCTGGTGATTGACATGGTCTTTTCATTTTTTGTGGTCTCCGCACTTTACGCGTTTTATCTGGCGGCCACCGAAGCCAAATTCAGCAGGCTCACTACGGTGATTTTCTATGCCTGTGTTTCCCTCTCGTTTCTTGCGAAGGGCTTTATAGGGCTCATTATTCCATTTATTACGATCGCTGTTTACGCGTTATTGACAGGCCAAGTCGGAAGGGTCTTAAGAAGGATGCGGTGGGTCACCGGTTTTGTGGTTTGCGCTTTATTGGTGGCGCCATGGATGTTCGAGATCGCAAAGCGCGAGCCGGAGTTTCTGTCATTTTTCTTTTTTCATGAGAACATGGCACGATTCATTTCAAGCAGTTTCGAGCATCAGGGGCCCTGGTACTTTTATTACGGCTTTATGCTGGTCGTGCTGATTCCATGGATTTTTTTCCTAACGCCGCTTAAACACTCGCTTACATTTTCGAACCCAGCGACGCGGCACAAAAAACTTTTTCTTCTGATTTCAGGCGCGGCGCTCGTGGTTTTTTTCTCTTTTTCGAAGGGGAAGCTGGCTACCTATATTCTTCCCTCAATTCCGTTTTTATCGATAGTCATAGCCGACGGGTGGGTGACCTGGGAGTCTGAAGGGTGGAAAGTGAAGTCATGGAAGCAGGTTGCCTCGCCACTTTTGTTTCTTATTTTTTTTAGCCTGGTCTTTCTATGGGTACTGCCTATTTACGCTGATCGCCATCCGGGAGATTTTGTGCGTGAGACATTGCCGTGCCTTCGGTGGCTCGGGGTGATTGCCGCGGCTGGAGCGGCGGCAGGGCTCTTCTGGGTCTTAAAACGGGATACAAATCGATTGTTTTATACGCTGATTCTCATGTTTGTCGCGGCTTCTTTTCCGGTCCAGGCGGCGATGGAAAGATCCAACCCCAATTACACCACAAAACACTTCGCCGAAGCTTTAAACCCGCTCATGAACGACAAGGATCTTGTGGTGATATACGGGAATCCGGGCGCGCTCTATGATTTTCGATTTTATTTGGATAAACCTGTCCAGGCTATCGGGCTTGAGGGTGAGCTTCAGTTTGCCAGAGAAGATGGGGATACGGACGCGGGTGAACAGTACATTTCAAAAGAAGAGTTTTATAAAATGTTCTTCGGGCAGAACAAGGTTTATTGTTTGACGCGGAGGACGGAAATAGAAAATTTACCGTTCGAATTCCAGAAAAACATGACAGTTATCAAGGAAGATAAACGAAAGATACTTTTTTATTTGAACGCGCCGCTGAAGGAGGTGGTGGGGTGATTGCCACGATCACCGTCAACCCTTCGGTTGATCAGCACATCCTCGTTGAAAGTCTCGTGAAAGACGACGCCAACCGGGCCAAGGCTATTTTCCGCGATCCCGGAGGGAAAGGCCTTAATGTTTCCAAAGTTATCAAAGAGCTGGGCGGAAGGACCTATGCGTACGCCCTTGTCGGAGGCTTTCCGGGCGAGTTGTGGAAATATTTAGTGCGGAAGATTTATATTCCTTTCACCGCCGTCCCGGTGAAGGGAGACACCCGGATAAATACGATTTTGACGGATATTCGGGACCATACCCAGACCCGTATCAGCGCCCCAGGACCCGTGATCCATCACACGCGGGTGTCCTTATTATTGAAGAAACTGCTGAGACATAAACCTAAACCTTTTTTATGGGCGCTTGGGGGAAGCCTTTCGCACCGCATGCCGGCTTCCACCTACAAGGAAATTATTTCGGCGCTTCAGAGAGACAGCACACCGTGCATCCTAGACGCGGATAACGACGCACTCAAGGCCGGCATTGAGGCGAAACCGTTTATGATCAAGCCCAATGAGTATGAAATGCAGCGCTTGATGAATAGGGAGCTTAAGACTATTCCCGATTATCTGAAGGCCGCGAAGTCTTTGGTTGTAAGGGGGGTAAAAGTCGTCGTGGTTTCTCTGGGCAAGCGCGGGGCGTTGTTTGTGACGCACGACGATGCATTTCATGTCACGACTCCTTCGGTGCCTGTACGCAGCAAAGTCGGCGCCGGCGACTCTTTGATCGGCGGTTTCGCGCTTGGGCTTTGCAGAAAAATGAGCCTTCGGGAAGCCGCTCGTCTCGGGGTGGCGGCCAGTACCTCGGCCGTCATGACTGAAGGCACGAAGCTGTGCCGAAAAGAAGACATCCCCGAGCTCCTGCCAAAGATTAAAATTCATTCCCTTTGACCGGTTGTTTGAGTTTTCTACTAGATACCCTTGTGCGACTGGAGCACCCATCCTATTTATTAGCATTGCCGCGCTTATGCCTTTGACGTAAATGACAAGGGAAGCGGCCAATCGGAAATTGTCCGAGGCGCCGTTTGGCTAAACGGCGCCGAGTTATTTCCGAGTGGCCGAGGGATCCCGTCATTTACGGAAAAGGCATGCGGCCTGCTAATAAATAGGATGGGTGCGGAAGTCCAAATCGGCACATAGACAGGTGGCTGTCTCTGAGGTATAATGCCGCTTTACTTTAGAGAAAGGGGAGGTTTAAATATGACATCAACGTGCACTGAAAACAACATACAGGTCGGCCAGAAGGCCCCGGATTTTGCCGCTCAGGCGCTTTTACCGGACGGAAGTTTTAAGGATGTGAAGCTTTCCGATTACAAGGGCAAGTGGGTGGTGCTTTTCTTCTATCCGCTCGACTTTACGTTCGTTTGCCCGACGGAGATCAAAAGTTTCAATCAAAATTACGAAGGGTTTAAAAAGCTGGGCGCCGAGGTATTGGCGGCCAGCACGGACAGTGTCTATTCTCATAAAGCCTGGGCCGAAAAGGAGCTTGGCAAGATCCAGTTTCCCATGCTCGGGGATACCAACCACAGCATTTCCCGCAGTTACAATGTGCTTCTTCAGGACAAGGGGATCGCGCTCCGTGGTACTTTTATTATTGATGCGGGTGGCATCTTGCGTTCAGCCGTCGTGAATGATTTGCCGGTGGGCCGAAGCGTCGAGGAAACTTTAAGAACACTCCAGGCGTTTCAATCAGGCAAGCTCACAGGCTGCGAGTGGAAGCCGGGGCAGAAAACCCTTAATTAAGTGAGCACCGGATTTGCGCGACTCGCCAAGTTTTTTGGCGGGGAGCGCCAAATCCGCCGTGCGAACTTATCCCGAGGAGCCGCGGCCTGGCCTCTACGGCGCGGACATTGTGCGCCGAGAGGCGTGCCGCGACAAGAGGTCGCGGCCCAGCGGCGACGAGGGATCTCTTAATGACTCCCTATTATTTATATCCCCATGTCTAAGAAACAATCAGCTCTTCAGATTATTCACACCCTTCGCTCCCATGGCTTCCAGGCCTACTTTGTGGGCGGCTGCGTGCGTGATCTTCTTTTAAAGAAGAACCCGAAGGATTTCGACGTAGCGACCGATGCGCGTCCGGCCCGGATCGCCAAAATTTTTCCAAGGACTATTCCCGTAGGCGCCAAGTTTGGCGTGATGATCGTCGTTGTCGACGGTGAGAATTTTGAAGTGGCGGCGTTTCGCGCCGATAAAGGTTACAAGGACGGCCGCCACCCGGCCGGTGTTCGTTTTACGGACGCCCGGGAAGACGCGCTCCGGCGCGATTTTACGGTGAACGGCCTTTTCTATGATCCGGTCGAAAAAAGGGTGCTCGATTGGGTGGACGGGCAGAAGGATCTCAAGAAAAAGGTCTTGAGGGCCATTGGAGACCCGTCCAAACGGTTTAATGAAGATAAATTACGCATGCTCCGTGCAGTCCGGTTTGCAAGCGTTTTGGGGTTCAAAATTGAGCCCAAAACTTTCCGTGCGGTCAAAAAACTTAATAAAAAAATTCACGAGGTGAGTCATGAGAGAATCCGGGATGAGCTTATCAAGATGTTTACGGGCCCTCATCCGGGGACGGCGCTTACACTTCTCGATAGGAGCGGGCTTTTGAAGGAGGTGTTGCCTGAAGTCGAAAAAATGAAAGGCGTGGCGCAACCGAAGGCCTTTCATCCCGAAGGCGATGTGTTTGTCCATACGAGGCTTCTCTTGGAACAGCTTAAAAGCCCGGCGCTCGTGCTTGTGTTTGCATGCCTTTTGCACGATATCGGAAAGCCGGATACGTATAGACGTTCGGATAGAATTCGTTTCAACGGCCACGACCGTGTCGGAGCGCGAATCGCCGAGAGGATTTTGGAGCGTTTACGTTTCCCGAACGATACCAAGGACCAGATTGTCGCCTGCGTCGAAGGGCACATGCGTTTTAAGGATGTGAAGCAAATGAGGGAAAGCACTCTAAAAAAATTCCTTCAGAGGGTGACTTTTGAGACTGAACTTGCGCAACACCGGATCGATTGCTTGGCGAGCCACGGGGATTTGAGTAATTGGCATTTTTTGAAGCGCAAGGTCAAAACCCTGACCCAAGAACAGATTAAGCCGAAACCGCTTTTAAGCGGGCGGGATATTTTGGCCCTTGGGTATCCGGAGGGCCCGCTTATCGGCAGGATCTTAAGGGCTGTTGAGGAAGCGCAGCTGGAAGATGAGTTGTCGTCAAAGGAAGAGGCCTTGGCATGGGTCAAGAAAAAGGGTTTTAAATAGGAGAGTTTATGGAGAATCTTATTTTTAAGGGCGGTTGGGTCATGGTGCCGATTATTTTGGGTTCCATCGTTGCGCTTGCGCTCGTGCTCGAAAGATTTTGGTTTCTTTGGTCCATACGGTTGGATGTGGATTCATTTGCCAAAAAAATATTCTCGCTTGTGAAACAAGGCAATCCGGAAGGAGCGGCGGGTATTTGCGCCAAGGTCAGTCATCCGCTGGCTGAAGTATTCAGGGTGGGCCTTGAAAATTCCGATGAGGAAGCCTCCGAAATCGAACGCGTGATGGAACGCGAAGGCGGCCGCCAGATCCAGCAGGTGGAGAGAAATCTCAATTTTCTGGTGGTGGTGATAGGCGTGGAGCCGCTCCTGGGTTTTTTGGGGACTATCCTGGGGCTTATTCAGGCCTTTATGGCCTGGGAGAGGCTTTCTACCTCCGTGACGGTCAGCGCGCTTGCGGCGGGAATTTATCAGGCGATGCTGACAACCGCTGCCGGGCTGATCGTCGCCATTCCTTATTTTGTGATCTACCATTTTTTTCTGGGCAAGGTGCACGCAATCAGCCAGGACATCAACCATTACGGCGATGAACTCGTAAGTCTGCTCCGTAAATCGCGGGGCCGGCGGTGAACCCAGCCCTTCCAAAATATGATTTTAGAGCGAGGATAGGAAGGGCTGGGTGAAAATTAAGCCGTCGTCCAAATCATTTCTGTCGCTCGAGTCCTTCGCGATGACGGACATCGTGATGAACCTTTTTATTTTCTTTTTCATCAGTTTCAGCCTTCTTTACACCTTCAATCCGCACAAGGAATCCAAGATTGAAGTCAAGCTTCCCGAGGGGAAGGCGTCCGAAGGAGCGGGTGCTGAAGGGCCGCTCGTGGTTTCGGTGACTCAGGGCAATGAAATCTATATCGGCAAGACGCGTGTGTTGTCCACCGCCTTAAAGAAAGAGCTCCAGTTACGCGCCAAACTTGCCAAAAGTGCAGGCGTGCTGGTGCGCGCAGACAAATTAGCTTCCGTAGACACGCTCGTGAAGGTTTTGGATGCCTCCAAGCAAGCCGGCATCCAAAAATTAGGCGTGGCGATCGAGCAAAATTAGGCCTTGTTATTTTTGATAAAAATAGTTGAAATCTTATTAAAGAATGTGTTAGATTATTAGAGTTAAAAAGAAACCTATTAGTCAATCTTAGTCAAGGAAAGTAAAAACATGAAAAGACAAGAAAAAGAGTGGAACCAATCTTACGAAAAGAGGCCGCAGCGAACGCAGATCATGACCCTGAAGGAAGTGGCAAAGTATTTAGGGGTGCATTCGATGACTGTTTACCGCCTGCTGAAAGAGAAGAAACTGCCGGGTTTCAAGGTGGGCGGCCAGTGGCGTACCAAGAAGGAAGTGCTCGACGACTATTTATTGAGGGAAATTGACAAGGATAAAAAGAGCTAATACCCGGAGTCTCGATAAGCTCTTCCCAGCCTAAAGGCTTCTTATGAACGCTTCTCCGAAGCCGGCCTTAAGCTTGACTGCAAGAACAAAACGGATCGCTTTCGTTCTTTGGCTCACGCTTTTTTTAAATTGGCTCGTATCACTGCTCAAGATCACGCTGGGGCTTTGGACCCATTGCATGGTGATAACAGCGGATGGGGTTCATTCGCTTGCGGATGGCGCTTCGAATATTGTGGGCCTTATTGCCATTTATTTTTCGGGGCGTCCGGCAGACGACAGCCATCCCTACGGACACCGTAAATATGAAACATTTGGGGCTCTTTTAATTGCCGTTTTTCTGATTGCGGTAGCGGGGGGCATCTTAAGGGAAGCCTTGCAGGGTTTTATCCGGCCGCGGACTCCCGAAGTCAACGGCTTAAGTTTCGGGCTCATGGGCTTTACGCTTCTTGTGAATTTGTTTGTGGTGTTTTATGAGCGGAAGAAGGCGAGGCTTCTTCAAAGCGAGTTTTTGCTTAGCGATTCACAGCATACGCTGACGGACATCTTTGTCACGATTTCGGTTTTTGCGGCGCTTTTCGGAATTTATTATAAAGTGCCTTATGTAGATTCGGTTTTTTCGGGCGGGATCGCGGGCTTTATTATTCTGACGGCTGTCCGGATCATGAAGCGGACCTCGGATGTATTGTGTGACCGTGCGGTTTTAGATACGGACAACATCGAGAAAATAGTCCGCACGGTCGCGGGGGTCAGGGCTTGCCATGAGATACGCACTCGCGGCAGCAGGGATAACATTCATATCGATCTTCATGTGCTGGTAGATTCGGATATGACGGTGGCCGATTCCCATAGTTTAGCGAACCGGGTGGAGCGGGATATCCGCAAAGAGATTCAAGGGGTGATTGATGTGGTGGTGCACATCGAACCTATTTCTCATGAACACCGGGAATTAGAGGAAGGCGCTTAAAGGGGCTTAAAACAAAATGGAAAATAAGAAAATTTTAATCGTAGACGATGAGTCCGGCTTTACTTCCATGATGCTGGGTTTTCTGAAGTCCCAGAAATATGACGCCCATGCAGCCAACAACCTGGAAGAGGCGATCAATATTTTTAAAAGAGAGAAACCTCAGATTGTGCTTCTGGATGTAAATATGCCGATAGCGAACGGCGATAAATTCCTGCCGGTGCTTCGCAGCATCAATGCTTCGGTGCAGATCATCTTGATTTCCGGATTTTCAAAAGAGGACATTGAAAGCCGTTTTAAACCGGCCGATTATTTCGCATTTTTTAAAAAAGGCGAATTCCTCCTTGAAGATTTGAAAAAGACCATCGAACAAGCTTCCAACGCCTGACAGAGTCCTCCCTAAGCAGTTTCTTTATTTACATTCCGGAAATGTTTTTGTCATAAATAGGTTCTATAGTCATTCCCAAAGCCGTCGAAGTTTATACGGCTCAAAGAAAGGGTTATGGCTTATGAAAAAGATAGAATGCATCATTCAAAGCAAGAAACTGACGGATCTTGAGCAGGCGCTTCGCGCGGCGGGTGTCCCGGGCATGACGGTCAGCGAGGTGAAGGGGTTTGGCAATGAGCAGACCCGTCCGGACTCGTATTTGTTTTTGCCAAAAACCAAAGTTGAAATCTATTGCACGGATGCAGCCTCAGACGACTTGGTCAACACCATTTTACGGATATGTGGGACCGGCCAGCTTGGAGACGGCAAAGTTGCGGTTTATAACATCGAAGAAGTAGTCCGGATCCGGACCGGCGAGAAGGGGGAAGCGGCCGTTTAGCTTTTTTTGTCGCCGTTCGCCCGCATTTGCACGTTGCGAGATGAGAAGGATTTGGATAAGCTCAAATGGGGTTGTGTTGGAAAGTAGAATGTTTTGCTAATAAATGATAGTAGAGCTATAATTTGAGACTATGAAAATCATCCATAAAGTTACTTCAGCGGCGCTAACCCTTTCTCTCTTATTCGTTTGCAATTTCTGCCTGGTGGAATGTGCTTTTGCTTCCGAGGAACATAACCATTCGGCGCCAGTGAAGAATAGTACCGAGCACTGCCGTGAATCCAGCCAAAACCAAGAACAATCCAATTCAGAAAAGCATGACGCTGCCACATTATGCTGCCCATCACTGGCAGCGATCCAAAATGCTCAAAGCTATACAAACGGCATAACGTTTGCCAAAGATTCATTTTTCAAAACCGTAGTTCTTGAGAGATTTATTCCTCGGCCGAATACGCGTCCTGAGTATGAAGTAGAATTTCCTCCGGGGGCATCGCCGCCCGCAGTTTTTCTTTTAAACCATTTTACTCACGCTCCTCCGGTTTCTTTCTAAGAATCCTTCAAGAAAGGCTTCTCACCGAGCCTTTTTTATTTCTTTAATTAATTTTGCAATTCAATTTGCGGCGCGGCCTGCGAAAATCATTGGAAACGAAGGGTTATTCAACGCATCAGCATTAAAATAAGGAGGGTGTATG